>CENM01000469.1_pt1 | contig 89013 bp, 80 predicted proteins | sample 530261 | NCBI WGS metagenome assembly CENM01 (sample SAMEA2619854, study PRJEB7988) | marine metagenome | biome: marine biome (ENVO:00000447); feature: deep chlorophyll maximum layer (ENVO:xxxxxxxx); material: "saline water (ENVO:00002010), including plankton (ENVO:xxxxxxxx)" | depth 80 m
TCGTATCTCTCCTGATAAAGTGCTGGTAGAGCGACATTATTCACATCCGGTTTACACTGAAAAAACTTTAGCCGCGCAACAACGCTGGGCCGATATTTCCGGCCAACGGCATACGTATTTCTGTGGTGCTTACTGGGACTGGGGCTTTCACGAGGATGGAGTAAAAAGTGCATTGAAAGTGGTTCAGCAGCTTAATGGCGAGGTGTTGTAAATGTTCTCTACTGCGTTGATGAAAGGTGAGGTGAACCACACGCGTTTTCAGCCTAAACGCCACCAGTTTCAATATCCGATTGCCATGTTAATGCTGGATGTCGATGAAATAGCGTCTGTTTTTGAGCGTCACCGTTGGTGGTCATTAGAACGCTTTAATCTGATTAGTTTTAAGCGTAAGGATTATTTAGGCCGACATAATGGTGATTTAAAAACGACGGTTGAGTCGCTGATTTTTAAACGGACGGGTGAGCAGTTTTCCGGCCAAGTTTATCTGTTAACCCATCCACGTTACTTAGGGTTTGTGTTTAATCCGGTCAGTTTTTATTTTTGTGTGAATCATCAGGGGCAACTTGAGTATGTCCTGGCGGATATCAACAACACACCTTGGGATGAACGCTATTGTTATGTATTAAAAGCGAAGCCGAGTAGTCAAGATCAATCTGTGATATCGACATTCGATAAACAGTTCCACATTTCACCTTTTATGCCCATGGATATTCAATATGAGTGGCGATTTTTCTGGCGTGAAGATGAGCTGAGTATCGATATGCATTTATTTCGCAATAATGAAAAACAATTCACTGCAGATATGATGCTAAAGCGCCAGCCTCTTGACCAACAAAGTATGTCTCGCTTACCACGGGATTACCCGTTACAAACATTCAAGATTATCTGGCGGATCTATTGGCATGCTTTGAAGTTGTGGATTCGAAGAGTGCCTTTCTATAGCCATCCGCAGAATTCATCTGATAACCGTACATACTCAGACAAACCAGCTTTGAAGGATAAATCATGACACCTCCCATTCATGCTACTCGACAAAGTGAATTAAGAATCAGCAAGTTTCATCGTCTTTGTATGACTCTGTTCTGCAAGCAATTGGATGGCTTCAAAGAAGGTTTTTTAGTCATCGAAATGGCTGATAGTCGTCTGGAATTTGGAGATCCAAAAGCCGAATTAAAAAGTCATATCTTTGTTCAACACCCACATTTTTTTGAAGCAGCTGTTCTGGGTGGTTCTGTTGGTGCAGCAGAATCTTATATGGATGGTGAATGGCAAACGGATGACTTAACACGATTAATACGATTGTTAGTCAGAAACCGCCATCTGGTAGATGGTATGGAAAAGGGCCTGGCCAGGCTGACTGGTGTTGTCATGCAAGGCGTGCATTGGTTAAGGAAAAATACGCGTGACGGCAGCCGTAAAAATATTGCTGCACATTATGATCTGGGTAACGACTTGTTTGAGTTGTTTTTGGATCGTGAACATATGATGTATTCATCTGGACTGTATTATGACTTTGCTGAAAGTTTAGAGCAGGCTCAAACTAACAAATTAGCCCGCTTATGTGACAAGTTAGACTTGCAACCAGATGACCACTTACTGGAGATTGGTACCGGGTGGGGTGGTTGTGCGGTGTTTGCAGCACTCCACTATGGCTGTCGGGTAACAACCACCACGATTTCTCAACAGCAATATGATTATGCTGTTCGTCGCGTTCAAGAATACAACCTGCAAGATAAAGTCACCGTGTTGCTGGAAGATTACCGTGATCTGGAAGGCCAATATGACAAGCTTGTCTCCATCGAAATGGTTGAGGCTGTGGGGCATCATTTTATTAATGAGTACTTTCAACGTTGCAGTGACTTGTTAAAAGCGAATGGCGTTGCGGTGATTCAGGCGATTACGCTGGAAGATCACCGTTATCGACAATCATTGAAATCAGTCGATTTTATTAAACGGTTTATTTTTCCAGGTAGTTTTATTCCCTGTGTCAGTGTTTTGGTCAATGCCGCTGCAAAAGCACAGATGAGATTAACTAATCTGGAAGACATTGGGCCGAGTTACGCGCAAACATTGCGGGTATGGCGTGAACGGTTCTTCGATAAGGAAGAGCAAGTTAAAGCGATGGGGTATGACGAGCGTTTTATAAGAATGTGGGAGTTTTACCTTTCTTACTGCGAAGGTGGCTTTATTGAACGCAGTATCAGTGATGTTCATTTACTGTTTAGTAAACAGGATACGCGACAGGCACAGTGGGTTCCACAACGTGGTTAATGTATTCAACTTTATTGCTTTCCAGCTAGTTTGGTTTATCAGTATTTTCTCAGCTGCTGCCAACAGTAGTCATTACGCATTACTAGCGACAGCGCTGTTTATCATTTTCCAGCTAGCCCTGAGTCCATGGAAAAAAACAGATATCAAATTGATTCTGCTCGGGCTTTCCGCTGGGATGCTCTTAGATACTGTCTGGCTCAACTTGGATCTCATGAATTACATCGATAAAACGTTTATTCATGTTGCTCCCTGGTGGATAGGATGTTTGTGGATCAACTTTATGTTGACCTTGAATCACTCATTAAGCTGGCTGCAACGGAAGCCTGTTTTATTGGGATTGTTGTGCATAGTCGCTGCTCCACTGTCCTATTATGCTGGTAGCGAAGCCGGTGCAGTCAGTCTGAATACACCTTTTCTGGCACTAGCTGTGGTATCAATCAGCTGGGCTTTGTGGATTCCTTTGTTGATGCAGATTGCAAACCATTGGCGACATAAAGAGGAGACTGAACATGCTTGAACTCGGCCTGCTGATTGCGAGTATTACCATGCTGTTTGGCTGGATATATGAAGGAAGAACCAATAATGCTGGCGTGGTGGATGTTCTCTGGTCTGGATTGATGATGGGGTTACCCATTCTGTATGCCACGCAGATGCAGGGTGATGTCGTGTTACGAGTAGCCAGTGCTGCATTAATGAGCTTTTGGTATCTACGTTTGTTTATTCACCTCAGCACACGTGTTTTTTCAGAACCGGAAGACGGGCGCTATCGTTATCTGCGTGAGTATTGGGGAGACAAAGCACATCGGAATCATTTTTTCTTTTTTCAATTTCAGGCTGTTTTAGCCTGGGGTTTTACCTTGCCGATTTGGTGGTTAGCTCAGGTAGAGACTTTTCAACTTGTATGGCTTGTTGTTGCATTAGCCCTCGCGTTTGGAGCTTGGGTCGGGGTCTACGTAGCGGATAAACAACTTGCCGAATTTAAAAAGAATCCCGCTAACAAAGGCAAAGTATGTGAGAAAGGGCTTTGGTTTTATTCACGTCACCCGAATTACTTTTTTGAATGGTGTCACTGGTTTAGTTACCCCATCATGGCCATAGGCATTTCTGGTGGCGAGTGGCTATGGATAATGCCTGTTGTGATGTTTGCCTTTTTGTACTTCATCACAGGGATTCCTTACACCGAGCAACAAGCTATCCGAAGTCGTGGCGACGCATACCGACAATATCAAAAAACAACCAGTGCATTTATTCCGTGGAGAAAGAAAGATGGGTATGATTGATTTGGCAGAAAAGAAGTGGTTTCCTGACAGCTTGATTCGAATCGGAATAAGGCAGTTACTGAAACAACGCCTAAAAGAGGAATACGCTTCAGAGCCAGATAAATTAACTCAACGTAAACAGCAATGCATTGAGCAACTAAAACAAAGTCCTATCGCCATAGAAACAGATGCTGCGAATGAGCAGCACTATGAAGTGCCTGCTGAGTTTTATAAAGAAGTACTAGGCAAGCACTTTAAATATAGTGGTTGTTACTGGACAAACAGTTGTTTGACCCTCGATGATGCAGAAGAAGCCATGCTGAGCATTTATCTGGAGAGGGCAGAGTTAGTCAATGGCCAACACATTCTTGAGTTGGGGTGTGGTTGGGGCTCTTTGACCTTATACATGGCAGAAAAACTGCCCTTTGCCAAGATAACAGCGGTGTCTAACTCACATTCACAACGCCAATATATCGAACAGCAATTATTAGATCGTGGTTTGAGTAATGTTCAGGTGATTACCTGTGATGTGAATGACTTAGAGCTGGAACAACAATTCGACCGTGTGGTGTCAGTTGAAATGTTTGAGCATATGCGTAATTACCAGCGTTTATTCGACAAGATTGGAGACTGGCTAAAGCTGCAAGGCAAGTTATTTGTGCACATTTTCTGTCACCGGGAAGTGGTGTATCCATTTGAAACTGAAGGTGAAGATAACTGGATGGGGCGCTATTTCTTTACGGGTGGTCTCATGCCTTCTGCCGATACTTTGCTGTACTTTCAATCACAATTATCCATACAGCAACACTGGTTAGTTAATGGTAGTCATTATCAGAAAACAGCAGAAGCCTGGCTGGAAAATACAGATAAAAATGAAGCGAATGTGCTACGTTTATTCCGAGATGTTTATGGCGACCAAGCGGAAACCTGGTTACAGCGCTGGCGTTTGTTTTTTATGGCGTGTGCAGAGTTGTTTGGATATGAAAATGGAAACCAATGGCTTGTCGGACACTATTTATTCGAGAAAAGATGAGTAGTGAATGCTGAAAAATAAATCCACCCTCCAAGCCAAGTTAGTTAAAGTTTTTCTTATACAGGTTCTATTAATTAGTCTTGTCACTGTCGGTGGTATTTATGCTGCAAAAATCATGGTTGAAGATGTGCTGGTGCGCCAGGCATTAGAAGGTGAAGCTCAGCACTTTTGGGAAATGCGTGACAAAGATCCTGATTTTCCACCACCAGATACAATGAATTTAAAAACCTATCTGGTCACAGATGGGGACTACTCTTCCTTACCTAGAGAATTAGTGCCTCTGTCACCTGGTTATCAGCGAGCTGGATTAAATCAAGAAACCCCCATTCTCTACATAGAAGACAAAGGTAATAGCCGACTTTATCTGATTTTTGATGAAGTAAAAGTCTCCCGTCTGGCACTTTTATTTGGTATTTTGCCGCTCGCTGGCGTGTTAGTGGTGTTATATATCCTGGCCTGGATAGCGTACCGTCAATCGCATAAAGCGGTGTCGCCCATCGTGAAGTTAGCCAAGTCGGTGAGACAAGCCGAAATCAAAGATGGCAGTCTACCGGACTTGGATTTGCAAGAACTACGTGATATCCCCGACGATGAAGTATCAAGCTTAGTAGGCGCGTTGGATCAGTTTACCCAGCGTCTTGAGCTCTTTATTGATCGGGAGCGCCATTTCACACGAGATGCCAGTCACGAACTGAGAACCCCAATAGCTGTATTAAGAAGTGCCATGGAATTACTTGAGCGTCGTTACGATGTAGCTAATGATAAAACGATGCGCCGAGTTTATCGCACCTTATATGACATGGAAGCATTGATTGAAACACTGCTCATACTGGCGAGGGAAGAAAAAGCCGTGCTACCGGTTCAGGATGTTGATATTAATGCGATGGCCCTGAAACAGTTGGACACACTGGAGACACTATTCCAAGACAAGTCGATAACCGTCGATATTGATGAACAAGCTAAATTAGTGGTTAAGGCACCCGAAGCGGTAGTGTCTATTTTGATGAGTAACTTGTTGCGTAATGCCTTTAATTACACGCCCAAAGGCCATGTGATTATCAAAATTTGGCAGCAGGGATTTTCTGTTGCTGATAGTGGTGTTGGGATGAGTGAGCAACAAGTTAAAAATGTGTTTGAACCTTTTTATCGCGGAGAGCGTGATAATAATGAAAAGGGCTATGGTTTAGGAATGACCATTGTTAAACGTTTATGCAATCGCTACTTCTGGCATTTACGCATCACCAGTGAAATTGGAAAAGGGACAGAGGTGAGCGTCCATTTTCCTAAGTCACAGATTGAAAGCTAACTCTTATAGATCTTTCTCTTCACAGAGCTTATATCCTACGCCAGGGATAGTGTGTAGCAGATGTTGCTGAAAAGGTTTATCAATCAGTTTTCTAAGATTGTATAAATGGCTACGTAGCGTATCACTGTCAGGGGTATCTTCACCCCATATCTCTGTTTCCAGCTTTTCCCGTGTCACTAACTTTGGTGATTCACGCATAAGAATTTTCAAAATCTGTAGCATGATGGGTGAAAGGCGGACATTTTCACCAGCTCGTGTCACACGCATGGTCTTAGGATCAAAAATCATATCGGCAATTTGCAATGATTTTGTATCCATTTCTCCTCTATGACGACGTATATGTGAGGTCAGTCTTGCCTCTAATTCTTTCATCTCAAAAGGCTTAATGAGGTAGTCATCTGCCCCATACTCAAAGCCGCTCAATTTGTCATTGAGTGTATCTCTGGCTGTGAGCATTACGATAGGCATATCAAGTTGTAGCTCACCACGAATTCGTTCACAGACTTCAAAGCCATCAATCCCTGGCATCATGACGTCTAACACAACAGCATCATAATGGTTCTGACTACATAGTTTTAATGCTGTCAGTCCATCGGCAGCGAAGTCGACAGTCATGCCACCTTCTTCTAGAAAGTCCCCTACATTTGCCGCCAGATCTTGATGATCTTCGACGATGAGAACGGTTGCTGGGTTGATCTTCATCTCTCGGTCCTTACTTTTTGATTGCCTTCAGTGTAAGCATAACGCACTGCTGTATGAGCTTTGTGAAAAAGTCATTATTTTTTTGAGGAATAATCTAAAAATATAATTGACTCATTAAATAACAATCATTATCATTAACATCAAACCTCAAGTGAGTACTGCAATGATTGTATGTATCTGTAACAATGTGAACTCAGACGCCATCAACGAAGCCATGGAGTCTGGTGCAAATACACTGCATCACATTCGTGAACAAACCGGCGCGTCTGCATGTTGTGGGAAGTGTCAGTTCAAAGTTAATCGTTTGCTAAATGAATTTGAACAAACGGATGTTATCCCCAGTGCATGTTCCGGAGAGGGCTAATATTCCCCGCACAGTAAAAAGTATTTTAGTTAACTATAAGTCATTCTCATTATCACTCTCAGTTCAGTGTGTAACTATTATTCCCGCTCAATAACTGAGTATCTGTTTCTGTTCAATTAGCTAAGTTGATAAACATAAAGGTCTTTTTGTGTTTATCATGTCTTTAGACATCTTTCATCGTCCAAACAACCCTGCCGTATATATCCCAATCTAGATGATAATAATTCTGATTTTATTTTTAAAACAGTCGCTTAGCTTTGACTTTTGACTCAGACAAACGATAATCATGGCAACTTTACATGAAATTAAGGGGTTGTTTATGAAAGGCGATAAAAAAGTTATCGAATACTTAAATAAAGTATTAGGGAATGAGCTAATTGCTATCAATCAATATTTCCTTCACGCCAAAATGTATAAAGACTGGGGTCTGCACAACCTATACGAACATGAATATCATGAATCTATTGATGAAATGAAACACGCAGACAAATTAACAGAGCGAGTTTTATTCTTAGAAGGTTTGCCAAATTTACAAGATCTAGGTGCACTGCGTATTGGTGAAAATACAAAAGAAATGCTCGAAAGTGATTTAGCTCTCGAATTAGATGCCATCCCCGATTTACAAGAAGGCATTAAATATTGTGAATCTGTCGGGGACTATGTCACCCGTGACTTGTTTCAGGATATTTTAAACTCTGAAGAAGAGCATGTTGATTGGTTAGAAACGCAACTTGGCTTGATAGAAAAAATGGGCTTACAAAACTACCACCAAGCACAAATTGTAAAAGAAGCAGAATAAAAATCATGCTTCTGAGAGCCCGAACATGACGCGGTCTGTTCGGGCTTTTTTATGTCTGTACGTAATTACACGGATTGTAATATATTGTCTAAACAAGTAATTTACAGGTTAATCAAATTCTTTAATTTATTCAGGCTCACTCTCTGGAGGTAGGGAAAAGCATGGCTAGATTCGAGCAGTATGATAATCGTGATGACATCTATAATTCATCAACATCCAGTCAGGCTTCTTTGTCTCCGCCTGCAGTTTTACGTGAGCTAGCCAAACAGTGTGATGTTCGTTTTAACGGCAGCAATCCTTGGGATATTCAAGTTCACCATCGTGATGTTTACTCTCAGATTTTAACGAAAGGTTCATTAGGCTTCGGGGAAAGCTACATGGATGGTCTCTGGGACTGTGAGCGAATGGATGAGCTTTTTTATCGCATCATGCGCGCTAATATTGAAGAAAACCTTGTGGGCGTGGGTAAGTTTGCTCTGATTCTTCAAAGTCTTAGACACCGCTTCTTTAATCTACAAACTGAAAAACGTGCCTATCAGGTGGGTGAACAACACTACGATATCGGTAATGATATATTTGAGGCCATGCTCGACTCGACGATGAGTTACTCATGTGGTTTCTGGCAAAAAGCCAATACGCTGGAGCAAGCTCAGCTGGATAAATTAGATCTGATCTGCAAAAAACTTCAACTCAAACCAGGCGAAAAGTTATTGGAAATTGGTTGTGGCTGGGGTGGTCTTGCAAGTCATGCGGCTGAACATTATGGCGTTGAAGTATTGGGGATAACGATATCTCAAGAGCAACAAAAACTCGCTCAGCAACGCTGTAAAGGATTACCTGTAGAAATTCGTCTGACAGATTATCGTGATCTAGAGGGTGAGTTCGACAAAATAGTCTCGGTTGGCATGTTTGAACATGTGGGCGAAAAAAATTATCCGATCTATTTCGATACCGTGAATCGTTTATTAAAAAAAGACGGTTTATTCCTTTTGCATACTATCGGTATATATAAAACCATTCATCGGGTTGACCCCTGGATTGATAAATATATTTTTAGAAATGGCAAGCTGCCATCAGCTGAGCAGATTGCTGATGTATTAAATAAACGCATGGTGATAGAAGATTGGCATAATTTTGGACAAGACTACGCGCTGACATTACTGGCATGGTGGGATAGGTTTGAGGCCGCCTGGCCAATACTGTCTGAAAAATATGACCAACGTTTCTACCGTATGTGGAAATATTATTTGATGAGCTGCGCTGGATTTTTTAAATCACGACAAGGCCAACTTTGGCAAATAGTACTCACCAAACGTGATCGTACTGAAACCTATCGCTCAATCCGTTAGTTATTCATGCAGTAACACATTGAGCTGATCGACAACTTCTGCCCAGTCAGAATCTTCTGAGAGACATTCTTTGATGAACGCCCTCTGTGAGGCTGTCCAGAATTCCGCAGCCTCAATCGTTTTTTCTGGAGGCAGTTTATGCTCAACAATAAATTCATCCATCGCGGCCGGGCTATTATCCAAGCCTAATTGGAGAAATAAGTTTTCTAAGGAATGAGAACTTGTATCCATAGTGAATCCTCTTCAGCAAAGTCTAATTTATTTCATATTAGTACAATAGAAGAGTCAATGCGTTCAAATTCATAACTAATTTTACTTATCCTTGTCATCTAAGCGTAAAATCAAAAAAAGAATAAATTAGTGTAAACTATTGTACACAACATAATATGGTGTGACTGATATGGAAAAAAGATTGTTTACTACTACTCAACTCGCTAAGTTACTCGGCGTGACAGCAAGAACAATCCAGCTATGGGCAAATCAAGGATTGATTAATGTTGTAAAAACACTGGGTGGCCACCGACGAATTTCTGAAGATGAAGTGATTCGTCTGGCAGAAAAACTAGGCAAACCGATCCCTCAAGAATTAGCAATACCCAGCAAATCAACACTGAATAGTCATGCTGAATTAACGGTGTTACTTGTTGATAAAGACAGCGAACTATTGAGGTTATACGAATCACAATTACTACAGTGGCAGGAAGGGCTGCCGACCAATATTCATGTGACAGACAATGGATTTGATGCCCTCATTTTGACAGGCCGCTATAAACCCAACCTCATCATTGTCGATTGGGAAATGGATGATATGAATGTGGCACATCTTGTCGATGCCATAAGTAAAAATAAAGAAACCAAGCACGCCAAAATCATTATCGTGACAACACAAGATAAATCAGCATTAGGCAAAGAAGTCACGCTACCTGCTAGCGCGATGATAGAAGAAAAACCGGTGTCTTTTGCTTTGATAAAAAGATTACTCGAAAAACAGACTGCCTAGGATCTAGAACAAAGTTTTTCAGATGGAAATGGGCTGAATTATTTGAAAGGGGAGAGAGGTGGTTACATCACTTAACGTTAAGTGATAAAAGTAGAGAATCGCCGAACTATAAAAAGTATGGGGCCACACATCGCTGGGTAATAATTCTTTTCGATTCATAAAATAGTCATAATTCATTGCTATATTTTCTGAATCGCGGGTATCAGTTACACCTCTCTCTTACTCTCCTCGGCTTCAATTGTTGCTTTTGGATACCCGCTTTTTTTCAATGGCAGATCCCCACTTACAAAAAACATTACACCCCTGATGTCATCCAAGTGGGTGTTTGCCACCCATCATCGAGCCACACGGAGATTAATTTATACAAATAGCCTGGGAGTGCATATAGAGTGAAGTCGGGCTTGTGCTAATAGAGCCACTGAAAATAAATCAACAATTTACGTTCATTCTATAGGGATTGGTGTATACAGATTTATAGGGATAGTTGATTGATGCTGAGAAGAGTTAGGTTGGTACCGAGGGCGAGAATCGAACTCGCACTTCCGAAGAAACCGGATTTTGAATCCGGCGCGTCTACCAGTTCCGCCACCCCGGCAACCTAAGCGCGAAATTATAACGTCTACCCCTGAGTATTGGAAGGGTGATTTTCATTTGTTCTTAACTGAAAAATCTAACTAATTGATAGTAATAGCTAAAGCGAACGTTATTCTCGCTGAAGCTGGACGACATGGATGATTTAAATGCTGTTTTGATAGACATTTTGCTATGATCGCGCCCATGAAAACGAGTGACTTCCAATTTGATTTGCCCGAAGAGCTAATCGCCCAATACCCCTCAGAGAACCGAACTGCCAGTCGATTATTGTTTCTGGAAGGGAATAGCGGTCAGCGCCAGGATCTCCAATTTACCGATCTGCTATCACTACTCAAGCCTGATGATTTATTGGTTTTTAACAATACAAAAGTGATTCCCGCTCGCCTTTTTGGCGTCAAAGATAGTGGTGGTAAAGTTGAAGTGTTGATAGAGCGGGTGCTTGATGAAACTCGGGTACTGGCGCATATAAGAAGTAGCAAATCGCCAGCAGCCGGTCGTCATTTGCAACTTGAAGGTGTGCTTGATGCGGAAGTTCTCGGGCGGCATGATGCTTTATTTGAGTTGAAGTTTCACGATATTCATTCTGTGATAGATGCGCTTGATCAGTATGGACGATTACCATTACCCCCTTATATTGAAAGGGAAGTGGATAAAGCGGATTTAGATCGTTATCAGACGGTTTATGCCAGGAATGTTGGAGCCGTGGCTGCACCTACAGCGGGTCTACATTTTGATGAAGCCTTATTGAATAAAATTCGTGAAGCAGGAATTGAAACAGCTGAGCTCACGTTACATGTTGGCGCTGGTACATTTCAGCCGGTCAGAGTGGATGATGTGCGTTCTCATCAGATGCATAAAGAAGTCATTGCCGTCAGTGATAAAGTGGCAGAACAAGTAAAAGCAACCAGAGCACGTGGTGGCCGGGTTATCGCTGTCGGCACTACCAGTGTCAGAGCGTTAGAGTCAGCATCCATTAACGGTGAGATTACGGCTTATCAAGGAGAAACGGATATTTTCATCTATCCGGGTTATCAATTTAGAAGCGTTGATGCCATGGTAACGAATTTTCACCTTTCTGAATCCACACTGTTAATGCTGGTCTCAGCCTTTGCAGGTAAAAAACACATTCTGGAGGCATACCAACATGCCATCCAACAGCGTTACCGGTTTTTTAGTTATGGTGATGCCATGTTTATAACAAGGAATTCTAATGAAGTCGCTGGATAATGTTCGTTTTGTGCTTGTCGGTACAACGCATCCCGGTAATATCGGTGCGGCAGCCAGGGCAATGAAAACGATGGGGATCACAAATCTACATCTTGTCTCGCCTAAAATTTACCCAAGTGCTGAAGCAACAACACGTGCATCCGGTGCGGATGATGTCTTACACCGTGCGGTGGTACATGATAGTCTCGATGATGCATTGGCAGGCTGTCACTATACTTTTGCGATGAGTGCCCGTTTACGTCACTTGCATATGCCAGTGATGAATCCGCGTGAAGCAGTGACGCAACTTGAAAAGTTCGATGATGATACACATATAGCTATTGTGTTTGGTCGTGAACATTCTGGCTTATCCAATGATGAAATCGATCGATGTCAGTATTTAGTCAATATTCCTGCTAATCCAGATTATAGTTCTCTAAACCTGGCTGCGGCAGTCCAGGTCGTCGCTTATGAACTCAGAATGAGCTTCCAGCCTAATATTGATTTTGGTCGTATTGGTGAAGAGCGTGAGGCGATAACTTCAGAAGATTTAGCTCATTTATATGATCATTTTGAACGTTCGTTGACGACCATCGGTTTTCTGGACCCTGAAAACCCACGTAACCTGTTACGACGTATACGCCGACTATTTAACAGAGCGGATATGGATCGAAACGAATTACAGATTATGCATGGTATTTTGCGTGCAGCAGAAACCAAAGCGAGGAAAGAATGACAGAAAAAATAAGCCGTTGGGAACGCATCAAAGAAGATATCTCTTGTGTCTTTGATCGCGATCCGGCAGCACGGAATGTATTTGAAATTGTCACCACTTATCCCGGCGTACATGCGCTGCAGTTTCACCGTCTAAGTCATTGGTTGTGGCGTTCAAACTGGAAATGGCTCGCCAAGTTCATTTCTTCCATTTCACGTTGGTTCACCGGTATTGAAATTCACCCCGGCGCTAAGATTGGTCGCCGTTTTTTTATTGATCACGGTATGGGTGTCGTCATTGGTGAGACCGCAGAAATCGGTGATGATGTGACGCTTTATCATGGTGTCACCCTGGGTGGCACATCGTGGAAAGAGGGGAAACGCCATCCTACGCTTGGAAATAATATTGTTGTTGGTGCCGGTGCAAAAGTACTTGGTCCCATTACGCTTCATGATGGTGCCCGTATTGGTTCCAATGCCGTAGTTGTTAAAGATGTTGCCTCAGGTGATACCGTTGTGGGCGTGCCGGGCAGGGTAGTGAAAACCAACTTGAGTGAAGATGAAAAACAACGTCAGAAACTAGCTCAGTCGGTTGGTTTTGATGCCTATGGTACCTCAAGTAAAACCATGGACCCGGTGGCTTCGGCCATTCATGGACTGATTCAGCATGTTCACGCTATGGATAAGCGCGTTGATGTGATGTGCAAAACAATCCATCGTCTGGGTGGTGAATTACCTGACGTTGAAATGCCGGATTTAGAAGGGTGTGATATCTACAAGGACAACGAAGAGAATAAAAGTTGACTAAAATAGTCAGGCATGTAAACTTTAGACGATTAAGTTTATTCTGGATTTGTAAGAATGCGTTTAACCACTAAAGGTCGCTATGCTGTGACCGCCATGCTTGACCTCAGTCTGAACTATGGCGTAGGCGCAATAACTCTGGCAGATATTTCAGAAAGACAAGGTATTTCTCTCTCTTATCTGGAGCAGTTATTCGCAAGGTTGAGAAAGCAAGGTCTTGTGAGCAGCTCTCGTGGTCCGGGGGGCGGATATCGTTTAAGTCGTGCAGCAGATACCATAACGGTGTTAGATGTCATATCGGCAGTTGATGAGAAGGTCGATAGCACACAATGCGAAGGTCGACAAAATTGTCACGGTCATGAGCAGTGTTTAAGCCATGAGCTTTGGCAAAGCTTAAGTGATCAGATTCGTGTATATCTTGATGGCATCACTCTGGCACAAGTCGTGTCTAACTTTGAAAAGAGTAGAAACGGCGAAAAAGTTATCGCATTTGATATGCTCTAGTTTGCTCTTTGCCCCAAACTTTCGACTTATCACTTTTACAGATCTAAATGAGTGAATCTAATTAAGAAGCCTTTGATATTCTTCAATCAGAATCAAACGTTCTCAATTATTTATGGTCTTAATCACTGAATGTTACAGGTGAAAATATGATTACATTGACTGAATCTGCCATTAATCGTGTCAGAGATATGATGACAAAACGTGCATCGGGTGTCGGCTTAAGAATTGGCGTCGTCAAAAGTGGTTGTTCAGGTTATAGCTATGCGCTTGACTATGCAGACGAAGTGGCCGCTGACGATGTGGTGGTTGAGCATGGTGATGTCAAAGTGGTTATTAACGAAGACGCTATGCCAATCCTCGATGGTATGGAACTCGACTTTGTTCGCGAAGGCTTGAATCAGAGTTTTAAATTCCGAAATCCTAATGTGGTTTCTGAATGTGGCTGTGGTGAGAGCTTCAGTGTTACTAAATAAACGAAACACTATTTCTCAAAAGTGCCCGCTCAATGCGGGCATTCTTGTTTTTAGCTCTCTGAATTAAAAACGGTGAGCCAGCTCTAAGACTATGTAAAACAGACATGACAAAACTAAGTAATCTTGAATTTGATGCCGCCCACATCTGGCACCCTTATACCAGCGTGTCAAACCCACCGTTATTACATGAGGTGACATCAGCAAAAGGCGTTAGATTAACTCTGGCTGATGGTCGTGAAGTGGTTGATGGTATGTCATCTTGGTGGTCAGCTATTCATGGTTATAATCACCCAAAGCTTAATGAGGCTGCACATCAGCAGATTGATACGATGTCGCATGTCATGTTTGGCGGTTTAACGCATGAACCAGCAGTCAATCTTGCCAGAAAGCTGGTAGAGATAACCGATGACAGTTTGCAGTATGTATTTTTAGCCGATTCAGGTTCAGTCTCTGTTGAAGTGGCTATTAAGATGGCTATTCAATACTGGTTTGCTCAGAATAAACCTGAAAAACATCGCTTGCTCACATTCAGAAATGGTTATCACGGCGATACGTTTGGTGCGATGTCAGTCTGTGATCCTGTTAATGGCATGCATAAAATGTTTGAAAAAGTGCTGCCGACACATTTATTTGCTGCTGCACCTGAGTGTCGAGATGATGCTGATTGGCAGGATAGCTACATCGAAGATTTCAAACATTTGGTGGAAAAACATCACCACGAATTAGCTGCTGTCATCGTCGAGCCTTTGGTTCAAGGGGCCGGCGGTATGCGCATCTATTGCGCTGAGTACCTTCGTCAAATACGCGCCTTATGTGACGAATATCATATCCTATTGATTTTTGATGAAATTGCCACTGGTTTTGGGCGAACCGGTTCACTGTTTGCTTACGAGCAGGCTGGCATCGTGCCAGATATTATTTGCATGGGTAAAGCCCTTACCGGTGGGTATATGACGCTGGCAGCGGTGATGTGTAATCAGCAGGTGGCTGACGGTATTGCTGCAGATGGTTCGGGTGTATTGATGCATGGTCCCACTTTTATGGCGAATCCACTGGCTTGTCGCGTGGCAGCTGCCAGTATTGATTTGTTACTGGAGAGTGACTGGCAAACGCAGGTATCCACCATTGAAAATAGTTTGAATACCGAGCTGACTAAATATCGTGATCATGAATTAGTTAAGGATGTCAGGGTAAAAGGGGCCATTGGTGTCGTTGAGCTAAAGAAACCACTTGATGATGCGATGGACTGGTTACCAGGCTTTATTGTCGAACAGGGTGTGTGGATCAGACCGTTCAGAACCATGATTTATATCATGCCACCTTACATTATTGATACTGCTGACCTTCAATTGTTGTGCGATGCGATTTTTCATATATTAAACGCGTTGAATTCTACTGAGCGCTAGTTTCATGTATCGCTGAATAATCCCGTTTATTTTAATAAGAATAATCCTGAGATGAATCAAGCAAGACCCTGATGTGACATTTTGTCAGTTTAGATAGTCTATACCTACGTTGTTTTCCCTAGAAACAACGTCTTAAATTAAGAGGAATTGATTATGTGGACTAAACCAGAATACTCAGATATGCGTTTCGGCTTCGAAGTAACCATGTATATTTGCAATCGTTAAGATTGATAAATAATAATAAAAAAGCCCTTGGAGTTTGACTTCAAGGGCTTTTTTTATTTTTCCGATTGTTTAATCGTTTTTATCAATCATACTAATAGAATTAAGTCGTTGTACCTATTTATGTGCCTCGACTACAATGCGAACTGTCACTTACGACACTAATGCAAAATTTAAGGAGCAAATAATGTCTACACTGATTAATACAGAAATCAAACCGTTTAAGGCGAATGCTTATCACAATGGCGAATTCATCGAAGTTTCAAGCGATGATCTGAAAGGCAAATGGTCTGTTTTCGTTTTTTACCCAGCTGACTTCACTTTCGTTTGTCCAACAGAACTAGGTGATGTTGCAGACCACTATGCTCAACTGCAAGAAATGGGTGTTGAAGTTTACTCAGTATCAACTGATACACACTTCACTCACAAAGCATGGCACGATGCATCAGAAACCATCCAAAAAATTAAGTTTCCAATGATTGGTGATCCAACTGGTGTTATCAGCCGCAACTTTGAAGTGATGATTGAAGAAGAAGGTCTGGCACTTCGCGGTACATTTATCGTTAACCCAGAAGGTGTGATTAAAGCTGCTGAAATTAACGATCTGGGTATTGGTCGTAACGCTAAAGACTTAGTTCGCCGTGTGCAAGCAGCACAATATGTTGCAACACATGATGGTGAAGTCTGCCCTGCTTCTTGGCAGCCAGGTGAAGAGACTCTGTCTCCATCATTAGACTTGGTTGGCAAAATCTAATCAGGCTATATCGACCTGTCCGGGCAAATGCCCGGGCAGTGTCACTAAAATTATTTTTGATTAAGGTAAATTATTATGTTGGATGCAAATATCGCCGGACAACTGAAAGGTTATCTGCAAAACATCAAACGCCCAATTGAATTGATTGCGGCTCTAGATGACAGTGCTAAAGCGACTGAAATGCGCGATTTGTTGCAAGAAATCGCTGATATGTCAGGTGACATCACTTTTGCTGATGATGCTGACAGCGATTCTCGTAAGCCGTCATTTCAGATCAAACAGCCCGATGGACAAGAAAAAATTCGTTTTGCCGGTATTCCGATGGGGCACGAATTTACATCGCTGGTGTTGGCTCTGCTACATGTCGGTGGGCATCCAACCAAACTCGATCAGGAAGTGATCGACCAGATTAAAGGGCTGGAAGGGGAATACCACTTTGAAACGTATATTTCACTTTCATGCCAAAACTGCCCAGAAGTCGTTCAGGCATTAAACGTAATGGCCGTTCATAATCCGAATATTTCGCATACCATGATTGATGGTGCGTTATATCAGGAAGAGGTGGACCAGCGAAAAATTATGGCGGTGCCAACGGTCTACCTGAATGGTGAGAATTTTGGCTCAGGCCGTATGAGCCTGCCTGAAATCATCGCCAAACTGGATACAGGTGCAGTGAAGCGTGAAGCTGAAAAAATCAGCGCAAAAGAAGATTTTGATGTGTTGATTATTGGTGGTGGTCCAGCGGGTGCTTCTGCCTCTATCTATGCCTCACGTAAAGGTATTCGTACAGGTATTGTGGCTGAACGCTTTGGTGGTCAGGTCATGGATACCATGGCGATTGAAAACTTTATTTCTGTCAAAGAAACAGAAGGACCAAAATTGGTTGCTGCATTAGAAGAACACGTCAAACAATATGAGGTAGACGTGATGAATCTTCAACGTGCAAGCAGTCTGAAAAAGAATGGCAAGATGATCGATGTTGAACTGGAGAGTGGTGCAACGCTTTCAAGTAAAACGGTGATCCTTGCTACTGGTGCTCGCTGGCGTGAGCTGGGTGTGCCAGGTGAAAAAGAATACCGTGGTCATGGCGTCGCTTATTGCCCTCACTGTGATGGGCCCTTATTTAAAGGTAAACCTGTTGCGGTCATTGGTGGCGGTAACTCGGGTGTTGAAGCCGCGATTGATTTGGCGGGTATTGTCGGTCATGTGACATTGATTGAATTTAACGGTGAGTTACGTGCCGATGCGGTGTTACAGAAAAAACTGTTCTCTTTGGATAATGTTAAGGTCATCACTGGTGCCCAAACAACTGAAATCACAGGAGATGATGGCAAAGTCAATGGGCTGATTTACATGGACAGAGCCACTGAACAACAGCACACGGTTGAATTGAATGCTGTGTTTGTTCAGATTGGTCTGTTGCCAAACACCGATTGGTTAAAAGGCACTATCGAACTGAGTAAATTTGGTGAGATAGAAATCGATAATCATGGCCAAACATCTTTGCCGGGTGTATTTGCCGCAGGTGATGTCACTACTATCCCATATAAACAAATTATTATGGCAATGGGAGATGGCGCTCGTGCAGCACTGGGAGCCTTTGATTACCTGATTCGTAATGATTTTGATGGTAAAAGTGAAGCGGCTTAACCCCTCACACATTTATTATTAACTGAATGAAGACCTACTGATGAAAGTCAGTAGGTCTTTTTTTGCAAAGTACTTAACGTTTTTGCAAAAACGATTTTTATTTGTCATTTTTTTATAGCACCATGTGGAGCTTGATTTGAACCGAACAGGGAAGTGTGATGAAAAAAGCAGTTTTAGTACTAGTCCTTATCGTTATTGCTGGGCTCCTCATATGGCAATACAAACAAGAGGAGACAAAAACATCAGCGCTTTTGCAGTATGTACCTGCTGATACGGCATTTTACATGGGGGGAACGCTTGATAAATCCCTCGCTGTTTTTTTAGCCGATTCCCCTGTTTTTGGTTTTTCCCCCACAGAAACTCGTTTATTGGACGACATTCAATCTGAACTGTCAGTGTCTAATACACCCGCCGCAAGATTTTTAACCGCTTTATTCTCAGACTACAGCCAAAAAACGGATGGTAGCTACCAAGCGTTTGTCGATTATTTTGGTCTGGCTTCTGAAGGCGATTATGCAACCTATTTACATGGGCTAGTGCCAGTCATAAATGTGCCCATCGTCGATCAGCCAAAGTTAGTCACATTGTTTAAAAACCTGTCAGAAGAAGCTGGGATTAGTTTCCAGGAAAAAACGCTGGGTAAACAATCTGTATTGAGTTGGGTGGTAGACAAAAAAAATCTGCAATTGGTTTTGGCGACAACAGAATCTTCTGCTGTCTTAACCCTGATTACAGATAAAGATACAGAAACAGATACTGCTGAGCGTCTTGCACAAACACCTGTTCCAGAGTCTTTCGAGGAAAATCTAGCCAATATTCGTGAGCAACAGCAATACACCAATGATTTAGTTTTCATGCTGGATATTGAAAAATTAATGAATGGGCTTTTCGTCGCTGATAATTCCAGAGCATCAAACGATTTCAAACGCTATTTTTCAGATACGCCTCTGGCTCAAAAAATGATGAATGATCCCGATATGCAAATCTGTCAGGCAGATACTTTAAAATTGATTAGTCAGGTACCTCGTCTGTTGATGGGATATAACGATATCGAAGTCAAAGACAATCAGCTCATGGCTAGAGTCAGTGCGTTATTAGAAGTACGTCATCCATTAGTGCTTAATGTTCTGCAAAGCATGCAAGGACACATCCCTGATCATGTTGTGGATGCAGAAGATAAAATTTCAAGCATGGCAGTAGCGCTGGATATGGATCAACTGACGCCGGGCGTGACAAAATTATGGACTGAATTTGCCAATGCCGAGTTTAGTTGTCCAGATTTACAACAAGCGCAAGTCAAATCAAAACAAATGAGCCCGATGGTACTGGGCGCAGTTACTGGAATGGCTCAAGGTATAAAAGGCTTAGGACTTTCATTGTTTGATTTGCATATTGATACAGATGCAGCCAAGCCGTTGTCTATCGACTTTTTACTAAGTTTGGAAACAAGCAATCCAACTGGCATTTTGTCTCTGCTTCAGCTTGTGCCAGAACTAGCGAATATCCGTATTCCGGCGGATGGTACCGAGGTGCCGCTGAATCTCCCTTTACCTATCGATATCCCAACTTTTGCAGCCATCAAAGGATCGCATGTCGTTGTCTATAGCGGAGAAAAAAGCCAACAAGCCATAAGCGCTATTGAATCAGAAGAATTAACGCCAAACGCTTTAGGTTTCAGCTCTAGCATCAACTATATAAAGCTGGTGGACCTCATGGAAAATACGGATTTTAGTGCGATACCCGGCACAAATATGGAAAGCTGTATGGAGGTGTATTCTGCATTAGACACACTGCGTCGAATGGAAATGCAATTGAGTTATCGAAGTATGGTGAATGACAAGGGCGTAGGCATTGATAGTTTAATTACGCTGAATAAACCCGAAGCAACAAACGACAATTTTGATATTACCGGCCAGTGGCATACGGCTTATCTAGATGAGATGTGTCAGTGGGTAGAGGATGGTGCTGAACAGTGGAATGAAGATGGCACAGGTAGCTATAAAGAAACCAGCCAGAAGGCGAGTTGTGATCTATATCAAACCCAGTATCAATGGCAGCGGAAGGGCAGAACCTTAACGCTAACTGATACGTCAGCACCAAAATATCGTGATTCATGTCAGGATGAGTGGCAACAGGATGGTCAGAAAGAGACACTTGTCTGCGACATGATCAATATCAAAGAAGATAGTTTTCAATGCCTGTATTACATTGATGGCAGTGAGCCCTTTATTTATCAATACACACGCTAGTGCGGAAACGCTAAACGTCGTTCTTGATTACTTGGCCTCGTCAACCAAATCCAAGAGGTTGACGAGGTTCATTTTAATGGCCAATCGAGTTAACTCAATATCGCTATTCACGCCGAGTTTCTTTTTGATAATGTAATGGGAATTAGCCACGGTTTTGGGACTGATATTCAACAGTTCGGCAATGTCTTGACTCGATTTGGCTTCTAACAACAGGCGTAAAATCTCAAACTCTCTAACCGTCAACTCATCAATGGCAGACTGTTCTTGGCCCAGTTTCTCCATCGCCAGCGCCTGTGCAATATCAGCGCTTAAGGTATGTTTGTTCTCACTTATCTGGGCGATCGCTCTAATCAGTACTTCAGGATCACTGCTTTTAGTAATGTAGCCAAGTGCTCCCGCTCGTGTGGCTTGAATCGCAAAACTCGGATTTTGATGCATACTAAACACAAGCACTTTCGCCTGATTATCAAATTGGCGAATACGTTCAATGGCTTTTAGACCACTTTGGCCCGGAAGGGATATATCCATCACCACCACATCTGGCTTATGTGATTTATAGAGAGTGTATGCCTCTGCACCATCACAGGCTTCGGCAATAACTTCAAAGTTCACTTGTTTTTGCAATAAAGCCCGGTAACCTTCCCTGACAATCGCATGGTCATCCACTAACATGATTCGTATAGAGTTATTCATCGTCAGGCTTCCGCTTTTTGAGTCATCGGCAGAATGATGGTTACCACCAGTCCGCCATTAATTTGTGTGTCCAGACTGAGATCACCACCCAGTGCTGCAACCCGTTCATGAATGCCGAGTAGTCCCAAGCCATTACTGCTAGAAAAAGCACTCAAATCAGCCACACCATCATCTTTTATGATGAGTGATAGGGCGTTCTCTTCCTGAATATTGATATTGACCTCAGCGTGCTCTGCACTGGCATGTTTCGCGATATTTGTCAGACATTCCTGCACTATTCGGTAGGTATGTACCGCCAAGGTCTCGGCGAGTTCATCCATATTACCGACAAGAGATAAGCTGTAATGCGTTTTGCCTGAGCTGCGTTGATTCCAGCTTTTTATCAACTGTTTCAAGCTAGTTTCCAGTCCGAGTTCATCTAGCTCTGCGGGGCGTAATCGCGTCAACAGATCGCGAAGCGCACTCATCATATGCCCGGTAATGTGACGAATGGAATTTAGCTCCTCCACTATTTCCGGACAAGTATTTTTAGCCGACTGTGATGCCGATGTGGTGACGGCATTGATACCGGCCAGGCATTGACCAAACTCATCATGTAACTCTCTGGAAATGTAGCGATGCTCTTCTTCCTGGGTATTCATAATCTTGATCGAGAGTTGTTTGTTTTCCGCCATGATATTTTGTTGGGTACTGACTAAGGCATTGATGGCATGACTGGTACGTTTCCATTCAGCGATGTCAAAGTCCGGTAGACGTATTGCTAAGTCTCCGGCTCGCATTTTTTCGAGGCCAGCGACAATATCTTTCGCGGGTTTTAGCATGCGATTAATGGTGATAAAAACCAGGCAACATAGAGCCATGATGGTGACTACAAGTACGCCAAGAGCAGCTTGTAAGTTATGCCAGGCGCGTGCTGTTTCAATATCGACATTCAATGTCACCAGTATCGTCCCGTACTTTATTGCATTGAAATTGACTGACCGTTTTACTTCCACGCCTGGGTTAAAAAATTGTGTATAAAAATGTCCGAACCAAATCGGGTAATCCTTATTTGATGCCTGAGTGGCGTTACATAAACTGCGTTGCCGACTTTGTGTGCGGGATAAAAATTGCGTGCATGAACCGGGAACACTATCAATTTTGTTCCATAGCCCAATATCCGGAAAAGATTGTGTAAAGTCATAACGTTGGAACATTTGTAGCAATTGTTGTCGGATTTGATGCTCAATCCTGCTCGCCGTCGCCTCTGCTTCATTGAGTGCTTGTTGATTGGTTTGATACAACACATACCATGCACTGCCGACGATGCAGATCACCGCAATAATCAAAATTCGCACGAAGAGTTGGAGTTGTAGATTCATCCGTTTTTCACTGATACAAACATGAAGCTAGTCTAGGAGTAATCCAGACATCTGCAAAGCGCTGTTTATTGTGTCGGGAAATTTGCCCGATGACACTGGGCATATTTCGGCTGAACGCAGATTAGGATAAAGTTCTAATATGATTCATCAACTGAGCACTATTCATCCGGTAGGTCAGTGTGGATTGCAAACTCATAAAGCGGTCTGAAATGATAGCGTCATAAGATTATTTGTTGATACATATGATTTTATGTCAATGGACTGGCTAGAGTGATGAAATAAAAAAACCAATAAGGGGAGAGAAAATGGCTGAATCTCAGCTTTTACAGACAGCGAGAGAACAAGCGCTGGCGTTAGAAAATGTCGTCAATCAAGTTGTCGTTGGTCAAAAAGAAGCAGTTAGATTGATTTTGATTGCCTTACACGCACGGGGGCATGTGCTGCTGGAAGGTGGTGTAGGTGTAGGTAAAACCACTTTACTACGTACGTTTTCAAAAGCGCTGGGTGGTGCTTTTGGGCGTATTGAGGGTAGCGTCGACTTAATGCCGAATGACCTGCTCTATAGTGCTTGGGTAAATGCAGAAGGTAAACCGGTCATTGATCCTGGCCCATTGATTAATCACGGTGCAGAAACAGCCGTTTTCTTCTTTAACGAAATTAACCGTGCCAGACCTCAGGTGCAGTCATTATTACTTCGTGCCATGGCTGAGCGCAGTGTTGAAGCATTTGGTAAAGAATATCGTTTCCCTCATATGGTCGTGTTTGCCGACCGCAATGCGGTAGAAAAAGAAGAAACATTTGAACTCAGTGCTGCCGCTCGTGACCGTTTCTTATTTGAGATAAATATCAGCCGCCCGACTGATGACGCGATTCGTCGTCAACTTATTTTCGATCCTGCGTTTCATGATGTGGATCAGCTGCTGAACACGATTGGTGAACCTTTACTGGACTATCAACAATTAAATGCTCTGGATCATGATATTCAACGTAGTATTTTTGTATCACCTGAAATTGAAAATTACGTGGTTCGTTTATGGGATGCCAGCTGGACGCCGCATGAATTAGGTATTGAAATGCCTGATATCTATGTGGAAGACCTGGTGGTGGCCGGTGCCAGTGTTCGTGGTATGTCAGCCATGGTAAGAGCCGCAAAAGTGGCAGCCTGGTTGGATGGTCGTGATCATGTACTACCAGATGATATTCATACCGTGTTGTTACCTTCCATGACACACCGTGTCTTCCTTTCTCCAGTGTATGAAGGTCGACGCGAACAAATTATGCCGCAATTTGTTCGAGCTCTTCGCGATCATATCGCGACACCTTAATCTGTATGGCTATCAGAAACCTGCCTCAGCAGGAGTTTGTTTATCGTTTTCCCGATAAGGTGTTTAGTCATGTGCCTGGCGCGCATAGCGGTACAGCGTTAGGCAGTGGCGATCGGTTTGCGGGATTTGCGGATTTGTTTGATTATCCGGACCCTCGTCGTCTGGATATACGTGCCAGTTTGCGTCATCAAGCCGCTGATGTGACTCAGCAAGGCCAACAACGCTGGTTGGTAAAACGTTATCAACAACGTTCATCCATCACGTTGTGGTTAATGTCTGATATCAGTCAATCCATGACGGTTTCCAGTGTGAATCATCAACGATTGGCAAAACTGGCTCATATGATCGCACACAGTGCAATTGGTATTGGCGATAAGTTTGCTATGACGGCGTTTGATAGTGAATGGCGCCAAGACATGACGATTATGCCCACCACGCAACGTAGCATGCCGGCATTTGCTGCTGAGCGTCTGATGGATGCGGCTAAACCAAAAGCACCTGGGGCGGCAGGCTTAACACATGCCACCGATCTGATTAACAGTAAACGTGCCATGGTCTTTTTGGCTTCCGATTTTTGTTTTGATCTGAGCTTGTTGGAGCAAAGTTTACGCAAATTGTCGCAATATACGGTCATCCCGATTGTATGGCGGCATGACGATGTCGATCACTTTCCTTCGCATGCGGGATGGGCAGAAACACGTGATGCTGAGACAGGTCAGCGGCACAGCGTCTGGATGCGGCCAAGTATTAAAAAGCGTTGGCAACAACAAATGGACGACCATTTTTCTCAACTCTCAGCGTGTTTTATGCGTTATCGCATAAGACCACTCTATGTTGAGGGCGATGTGACGCCACAACAGTTGACCGAATATTTTTACGCCATGAAAAACTCATAGGAATACAGACAATGCGATTATTTGCTCTGTTTTTATTTACGCTGGTGACAGCAAACGCCTTTGCGGAAGATGTCACTATTCGTTTTGATCGTAGCTGGGGATTACTGGTCGGTGACCAGATCCAGGCAACCATCCATTTACCCGTAGATAGCAGTCAGTTAGAAGCCCACTCACTGCCACAAGTCGAAAAACGTTATGGTCCCTGGCTGCAGTTGTTAAAGCGCCAGTCAGAAGGGACCGTGATGACATTAACGTTTCAGATAATTAATGTGCCAGCACAGACTCGGGAAGTGCAAACACCAGAAATAGAACTTCGCACAGAAGCAGGAGAGTTCTTAACGGTGCCTGCGACTACACTGGAGCTGGGTTCATTTTTATCGAATGCGGATGGTAGTCAATATCAGCCACGTGCCGATGCTGTGTTACTGCCACAAAGCCATCAACAGCTTCTGACTGAGTTGTGGATTGCCATAGCTGTTTTATTTGTCGCTATCTTAATTTGGTTGGCTTGGCACTTTGGTTTACGGCCACGTCATCGTTTGCCATTTGCGACAGCCGTATTTGAGTTAAATAAAATGCGTTTTCTGGGGCGCAAAAATGCCGATGAAGCCAGTCGTCAATTGCACCATGCATTTAATCGCAGCGCAGGTCGTGTGCTTGTTAAAAATGATCTGTCAGTACTGTGGCAGAAATGCCCTTGGTTGGAACCGCTGGCCGACGAGATTGAACACTTTTACCAGCAGTCAGCCAGCCACTTCTTTAGCCGTGAGCCAGTGGAACAAGCACCATTCTCCGCCTCTTTTGAACTGGCAAAAAAATGTCGTGCTAAGGAGAAAATGGCATGATGCTAGCCGGTTTGGAATGGGATCATGCCTGGCTTTTATTTTTATTGCCGCTGGCATTATTACCCTGGTTTAACCACAATCTGGATAAAACCGTCGCCTGGGTGAATCTGGTTCCCGTCGATCCTTTATCACGTGTGATTAATCTCACCCTGAAAAGCTTGGCTTCTCTCGTCATAGCTTGCCTTATCCTGGCATTAGCCTCACCCAGTTTACCTGAGCAGAAAAGAGAGCGAATTGGTGAAGGTGCGGAGATCGTGTTGTTATTAGATCGCAGCCGAAGTATGGATGATCCTTTTGCTGTTAAAGCACAAGCTGCAACAGTCAGTGTAGGGGGCGATAATTCAAAACGTAATGTGGCTCGGGAGTATTTAACGGAGTTTGTCAAAAATCGTCCTGATGACCGATTTGGCTTCGTCTTTTTCAGTACTAAAGCTATCAATCTTTTACCGTTGACCTATGACAAAGAAGCTGTTTTAGCAACGATTAATGCTAATGCTCTGGGTAAAGGCTTATCAGACACCAATATGGCTGAGGCATTAATCAGCAGTGCCAAAATGTTTGAAGACCAGCCTTATCGCGGTTCCCGGATTGTCTTGTTGGTGTCTGATGGTGGGCAATTATTAACAGATGAAGCTAAAGAAGAGATTGCCAGCACTTATCGTGAGATGAATCTCACGATTTACTGGATATATCTTAAATCCAGGCAGGAAATGACACTCGAAGCCAGCGACAATGACAATTTGTTGTGGGTCGACATTCCTGAACGGAAATTACATACGTTCTTTAAATCGATAGGTGTGCCTTATCGTGCATTTGAAGCTGGCTCATTAGAAAGCTTTGCAGATGCCTTATCTGAAATTGACCGCCAGCATTATCAAACACTGATTGTGGAAGAAACACTGCCACACGAACCTAAAGAAGATGTCTTTCTCTGGTTGGCGATGTTAGCCATGTTGTTATTGGCAAGTTCACATTTATATACATGGTGGGGAGTAAAAAAAGCCCATGAATAAGAAATTACAAACACTACGTTTTTCGTTGATTGTATTGATTTTGGCCAGCACCGCTTCGGTTATCTATTTAGCCATGCAATTGTGGCAAGAAATACAGGTTGAGCAATACATTACTTCACCCTCGGCGAGTGATGATGTACCAGACGATGCTCGTGCACATTTTGCTAAAGCGGCTGATTTTGAGAAGCAGGAACAGCATGAATTGGCCTTGGATCAGCTCACTATTGCTTTGGGTAAGGCTTCGGGTGAATTGATGCCTTTGGTTTTTTACAATCGCGGCAATATTAATTTACGCGCAGCGCTGGAAATGACGGAAGCTGATGCCCGTCAGTTACCCTTAATCGAGTTCGCCAAACAGGATTTTAGACGCGCTTTAGCGTTAGATCCCAACCTTTGGGATGCACGCTATAACCTGGAAGTGGCATTGAGAGCGGTACCTGAAGATCCGGCTGTTAACCCTAACTATGAAAAGAATGTGATCAGCAGCCAGCGTTCAATTGAGAGTAAAGCGTTCAAGGTAGATCTTCCATGAGAGTGAGTTACCAAAAACGTATATTGCTAACAGCCATTGTGATGCTGACGGCGTTTATATTTGTTGTGGCTGCTTTATGGTTCCCGCTGGTCAAGCGAGATGTCAAAATCATGGATGCCATCTTTGTCATCGATATCACCGACAGCATGAATGTGAAAGATGCTGAACTAGACGGGGAGAACGTCAGTCGCTTAGCGTGGGCCAAAGAGTTTACGCGAAGAACGTTATTAGAAATGCCATGTGGTGCTCATGCGGGATTGGCTATTTTCAGCGAATCCAGAAGTTTAATTTTGATGAACCCAGTTGAAGTCTGTGGGTCTTATCATGATTTGATACAGATGCTTGAGCAGGTCAATCCTTATATGGCCTGGGCCCGTTCCAGTGAAGTCTCAAAAGCGGTCTATACCGCTATTCGTCAGGCTAAAGAGATTGATCCCAGACCGACCATTGTGATGTTGACAGACGGGCATGAATCTCCCCCGATTAATCCCACCTTATTTCCTAAGTTTGCTGGTAAGCCAGGTGAGATTCACGGAATCTTAGTCGGGATTGGTGGTGAGGAGCTTCTTCCTATTCCTAAAACAAATGACAAAGGTGTGATTGAAGGCGTATGGGGAATCAATGAGGTGATGCATGAAGATGTGTTTGCCTCAATGCGAGCTGATAGGGATGTCAATGTGAATAAACCCAGAAGTGAACACCTGTCCTCACAGAAAAAATCTCACTTGGCTACCTTAGCGAATCGGGTAGGATTTGCCTTTGTCTCATCACCAAATGACCCGGTGGATCTAGTCGATACTATCCGAGATGAGTCTAACACCCGTGAGCAAACCATCGATTATGATTTATATGCCTGGTTTGCTGGTGCAGCCTTGTTTTTAATTTTGTTGGTGTTTCTACCCTATAGGTGGTTTGTACGAACAGACGACTAATACATGGAGTGAGTTATGTTTGACAGGGATTGTCATTTTAGTCTGACGATTTTCAGATCTTTTGTATGGCTGCGCCTGGCAGGATGTTATGACTGAGTTCAATTGGGCTCATCCTGTTTTTTTCTACTTTCTCCCCCTGGCCTTGTTACCCTGGCTGTTTCTGAACACGACTAAAACGGTTGTTTGGCAAGGGTTTATTCCTAGAGACTCATTGTCTTTAATACTGTCATGGCTTAGCAAATTGTCAGCATCCGTTGCTATTATTTTTCTACTTCTGGCTCTGGCGAACCCTTACATTCCTGAACAAGTGGTTGAACGCACTCGCCAAGGAGCGGAGTTTGTCATTCTGTTAGACCGTAGCCGCAGTATGGATGACCAATTTGCTAGGCCGCCATGGAATACTCTTCGAAGGGACACTGTGATTAGTAGAAGCAAACGCGAAGTTTCAAGGGATTATCTTGCTGAGTTTGTGAGGCGCCGTCCAGATGACCGTTTTGGTTATGTTTTTTTTAGCACCAAATCAACTGAAATATTGAAGCTTACCTACAACAAAGAAGCCGTTCTGGCGACGATCAATGCCGGTGGACTCGGTAAAGGTTTATCTCAAACGGATATTTTCAAAGCGCTGAGTTTGGCTGTGAATATGTACAAAGATGAGCCTTACCGTGGATCACGAAATATTTTACTCATTTCCGATGGTGGCCAAGTTTTTTCTGCCGAGCAGACAGCATACCTGCACCATGTTTTTAAAAAGATGCGTCTGAATTTATATTGGATTTACCTACGATCAATGAAAGGCATGACGTTGGACGCCAGCGATAATGACAGTCTGCTCTGGATTGATATGCCAGAACGAAAATTACACAAAGCCTTTAAAAAACTGGGCGTACCTTACCAGGCTTTTGAAGCAGGCTCACTGGATGAGTTTTCTAAAGCCATTGATGAAATCCACAAACAGCAATCACAGCCTCTAATTGTGGAAGAGCGGGTACCGAAGCAATCTCAGCATGATCTTTTTTTGTCGATAGCGTTACTCGCTTTTTTACCATTGGTACTAAGCCGATGGTTAACTGTGCTGGGCGTGTATCAAGCGACACATAAACCCTAGCGAATATCGCAATTATTATCTGGCTTTGTTATCTTGTAGAGCTTGTTCAGCCTGCACGTATCAGGCTGATAGCACCATCTCTATATTGCAGGAATCACTATGTTAGAAAGTCTGTCGCCTGATCAACTTATTGGTTTACTGGCAATTGTTGTTGTGGTTTCTGCTGCATTGGCTTATTTAGTATTTGCTTTACGTCATAGCCGCAAAACAGCCGAACTACAAAACCACATACACGCCTTAGAGCTGAGTCAGAGTGGACAAGAACAACAACTGCAAGCCGCATTGGCTACTGAGTCACGATTAACGACTGCTTTGGATGAACAGAAACAACAGATTCATCAACTCAATCAAACATTGGAACAGACAAAACAGCAGTTACATCAGGCTGAAAAACAATCGGAAACAGCACAGGCTAATTACCTGTCTTTACAACAGCAATTCACGGATAAAAAAGCTGAGCTGCAACAGCAAGTAGAGGCGTTTCAGGACTTACAGCAAGCTTATCAGTCACTATCCAATCAACATACCGAGTTAAAAACGACTTTAGAGAGAAGGGAAGAACATTTCAAAGAGCAAATGGCGCAGCTGGCAGATACCAAACAATCAATGACTAAAGAGTTTGAGAATCTGGCAAACAAGATTTTTGAAGAAAAAGGCAAAACATTCACCGATACCAGTAAGTCGAGCATTGATGTGCTCTTGAAACCTTTTCGTGAGCAGATTGAAGGGTTCCAGAAACGGATTAACGAAGTGCATGATGCGTCAATCAAGGGCAATACTAATCTGAATGCTGAGATTAAAAAAGTATTGGATATTGGCCTGAAAATGAGTGAAGACGCCCACAACCTGACTTCCGCTTTAAAAGGCGACTCTCAGCAACGTGGTGCCTGGGGTGAAGCGCAACTAAGACGGACTCTGGAAATGAGTGGCTTAATTGAAGATGCACATTTTGAAGTACAGACAGCATTTAAAGATGCTGAAGGCAAACAGAAACAAACGGATTATTTGATTAAACTGCCAGATAATAAACACATCATTATTGATAGTAAGGTCTCCCTTAACGCTTATGACCGTGCGGTGTCAGCAGACACACCAGAATCATACAGCTTGGCGATGGCGGATCATGTCAGAGCGGTGCGTAAACATATTGATGATTTGGCTTCAAAGGATTACACCAATGTGGTCGGCATGCGAAGTCCCAGCTTTGTGTTGATGTTTATGCCAATTGAGCCTGCGTATATTGAGGCATTAAAAAATAACAAGGATTTGTTTGAGTATGGCTATAAAAAAAGCATTGTACTGGTGTCTCACACCACGTTAATACCGATTCTGAGAACGGTCTCTAATTTGTGGATGATGGAACGTAGTAATGCTGAAGCTCGGGAAATCAGCGAAAAAGCAGGGGATATTTACAATCAGGTGGCGATTGTCGCTGAACGATTACAAAAATTGGGCAATACTTTGGGCACAGTTAGTAATCAATATAATCAGGTCATCAAAGGTGTGGCAGGGAAGCAGGGCTTATACGGCAAAGTGGATCGCTTTGGTCAGTTATCAACGAAAGTCAGCAAATCATTGCCACAATTGGAAACGATTGAACGTGATTACGAAACTGAACCGTTGACCATGATTGTTGAAGCCATAGAGGAAGAAGATGATCCCCAGTTGTTATCGCATAATGAACAGTCAGTCTCTGCCAAAGAATGATGAACTCGGATGTGATTAAAGATAATGAAGCCTGGCTGGATATATCACTGACACAGCAACATTGCTGGCTGCGTCAGGCTGATAAAGTCTTGTTTGAAGCGCCTGTTTCTACAGCGCTAAATGGTCCCGGTGAGCAGAATGGCAGTGGTTGTACACCGCGTGGCTGGCATCTGATCCGTGCAAAAATTGGCCATAATCAGCCCATCAATAGTGTTTTTGTCGGGCGTCGTCCTACGGCTGAAATTTTCAATGCAGCCTTAAAAGCGCAATTTCCTAATCGTGACTGGATCCTGACTCGAATTCTTTGGCTCAGCGGCATGGAAGTCGGTAAAAACCGACTGGGAAATGTTGATACAATGCGCCGTTATATTTATATCCATGGTTGTCCTGATGAGTTACCGATGGGGGAGGCACTCTCTCATGGGTGTGTGCGTATGCGTAATCAGGACGTAGTGACGTTGTTTGATCAGGTTCACCCTGGTCTTAAAGTCTGGATCCACGAATAAGGTTAAATCACTATGGCATTAGGCCCCTTGATGGTCGATTTGCTCGGCACTGAACTGAGCGAAACAGAAAAAGAAATGCTTAAACATCCCCTGGTCGGCGGGGTAATTTTATTTAGTCGTAATTTTGAGTCAGTCGAGCAAATTACCCGTTTATGTGACGACATCCATCAGCTGAGACAACCGCATCTGCTGATTTCTGTCGACCACGAAGGCGGTCGTGTCCAGCGTTTCAGAAAGGGCTTTAGTCGTTTACCACCTGTGGCTGCCATAGGTAAGGCATATCATCAGCATCCAAAATTGACGCTGGAAAGAGCAGAGCAAACCGGCTGGTTAATGGCTGCAGAATTAAGATCGGTTGGTGTTGATTTCAGTTTTGCACCTGTACTGGACTTAGATTATGGCGTTAGTCAGGTGATTGGCGATCGTGCCTTTCATCGTGATCCGTTAGCGGTAACGGACATCGCTCGTGCTTATATTCAGGGTATGAAACGCGCCTGGATGTCGGCGGTAGGAAAACATTTTCCAGGTCATGGCGCAGTAGAAGTCGACTCACATCTTGGCTTGCCTGTTGATAGCCGTCATCTGGAAGATATGCTGCAGGCCGATATGTTGCCATTTACCCGTTTATGTCAAACTGAGCTGGCAGGCATTATGCCTGCACATATTGTTTACGAAAATAATGACAAACTACCGGCCTGTTTTTCACCGTTTTGGTTGCAGGACATGCTACGCGGTAAACTACAGTTTCAGGGTGCCATTTTGAGCGATGACCTGAGCATGGAAGGGGCTGCTATTATGGGAGGCCCTCTGGAAAGAGCCGAAGCAGCGTTATCTGCCGGCTGTGATATGGTGCTGGTATGCAATAATCCCGGTAGTGTTGAGCAGGTAATTGATGGCCTGAAAGACGCGACTGATCCGTTGAGAAACGCACGTTTGATGCGCCTGCATGGTCGGCATTCGACGCCTCGTCATGAATTACAACAAAGTGCCGAATGGAAACAGGCTGTGCAAACCGTGATGGATTACGCACCTGATCCTGAGATGGAGTTAAATCTCACATGATAACGAGGTCGTTGTTTTTCTTTTTGATGATATGGAGCTTGTCAGTCCACGCTGGCGGCGGAATTAATCCTGCCGCTATTGTCGGCATGCAGAGTTCATCGAGCCAGGAAAAACCTGTTGATGTCACGGTTGAGAAGCTTAATCTGACTCAGCCCCGAATCACGGTAAAACACTTTATCAAAGCGATGGATAAAGTGGCTGAAGGGGATAATAGTGCGATCGAACACGCTGTTTCGACCTTTGATTTATCCAATGTCAGTCCGCTTATACGAACGGAGCGTGGTCGCGAAACGGCACGCCTGCTATACAATATTATTCAGATCGCCAAGACGCCAAAAGTCAGTGAGATTCCTGAAAATCCGAAAGGCAAGCAATATACCTATCTAAGAACAGATAATGGCAATATTGTGCTTAAGCTTGATGAGCAAGGTGATTGGTTATTCAGTCCAGAATCTATTGAAGCCATTCCTGATATTTTCAATGAACTCAGTCACAACAAAGAGCTGGTTGAAAAGTCTTCAGCAAAAGTGTCATTACCCGTCAGTGTCAGATTACGATCAGATATACCGGAATTTCTGAGGACTGGTTTCTTATTAGAATATTGGCAATGGATTGGCTTATTTCTGATTATTGTTATCGGATCTATTGCAGACAAATCTCTGGCATTTTTATTAAAACTGCATATCAAACGCCGTAAACAGAAACATGCCTTATACACAGAATTAGATGACGATGTATTACGTCCCCTAGGTTTAATGGCCATGGCTCTGATGTGGTGGTCAGGTCTGAATTTACTGGGTTTACCTGATACGGCACTGTTGATTTTGTTGGTGGCGGTGAAACTGTTAGTGTCGATCTCGGGCATATGGAGTGCGTTCAGACTGGTCGATATTTTTAATGCCTATTGGACGGCTCGCGTGAGCAAAACGCAGACCAAGTACGATGACTTATTAGTACCCATGATCACGAAGAGTATGAAAGTATTTGTGGTCGTGATGGGAATCGTATTTGCCGCCGATAATCTGAATATTGATGTCACTAGTTTATTAGCGGGTCTCGGTCTCGGTGGTTTAGCATTTGCATTGGCCGCTAAAGATTTATTGGGTAATTTCTTTGGTTCCTTAACTGTGCTGATGGATCGTCCCTTTCATATCGGTGACTGGGTTGTCATTGGTGATATCGAAGGAATGGTGGAGGAAGTTGGTTTTCGTAGTACACGAATCCGTACCTTTTATAACTCATTAGTCACCATGCCTAATTCCATATTAACCACCACCAAAATTGATAATATGGGCGCGCGTCGTTATCGTCGTATGCTGACAAAATTAGCAGTCACCTACGATACGCCACCAGAAAAAATTGAAGGTTTTTGTGAGGGTATTCGACGCATTATTCAGTTGCATCCCTATATGCGTAAAGACCTCTACCAAGTCTACTTTAACGATTATGGTGCCGCTTCATTAGATATTCTCTTGTATGTGTTTTGGGCGACACCGGACTGGAACACCGAGCTTCGAGAACGCCATCGTTTTTTACTGGATGTTCTGAGATTGGCACATCAAATGGAAATCGAGTTTGCGTTTCCAACCCAAACGCTTTATATAAAACGAGGTCAGAATGGGGTACCAAAAGCGTCACCTTATTCCCCTGCGATGAGTCAGGAAGAAGCCTTTGCCAAAGGCCATGCAGAAGCTGAGTCGATTGTAGGGCAGACACTGGGCGATAGAATTCCAGGCCCTGTTGAGTTCCCTCGCTAAATTAATCACAGAAAATAGGTTTAATACATTAATGCCAAAATCGTTTGTCCATCTTCATTTGCATACTGATTATTCACTGGTTGATGGTTTAGTCAGAGTCAAACCCTTGGTCAAGCAAGTGGCCGATGCAGGCATGCCTGCTATTGCGATCACCGATCATCATAATTTATTCGCGGCGGTGAAATTATTTAATGCGGCGATGCAGGCTGGTGTGAAACCGATATTAGGTGCCGATCTGCGTTTGCGTGATCCGAATGACGCCAAGCAAAGCACGCGGTTTGTGTTGCTGTGTATGAACCTGGATGGGTTTCACAATCTGTCACGCCTGTTATCAAAAGCCTATATGGAAGGCCAGCACCTCGGTGTACCGATGCTGGAAGCTGAGTGGTTGCAAGGCCAAACTGATGGACTGATTTGTTTATCTGGCGGTCGTGAAGGTATTTTGGGTAAAGCCTTACTCAATCATCAGAAAGATGAAATTGAGCAGCAGCTTAACTTCTGGCAGACATTGTTTCCTGACCGTTTATACATGGAGTTGATTCGTACCGGACGAGAAGATGAAGAGCGGTTTATCCGGGCAGCTACAGCTTTAGCAGCAGAAAAAGACTTACCGGTGGTCGCGACCAACGATGTGCGTTTCTTAACCCCTGATCAATTTGAAGCGCATGAAGCCAAAGTCTGTATTCATGAAGGTCGTCAGCTGGATGACCCACGTCGTCCACGGAATTACTCGGAGCATCAATATCTTCGAAGTGCTGAAGAGATGACCGCCTTATTTGATGACATTCCTGAAGCAATAGAAAATACGGTTGAAATTGCCAAACGGTGTAATCTGCAACTGACACTGGGTGAGCATTATCTGCCTGACTTCCCAGTACCAGACGGCATGACCATTGAGCAGTTTTTCAGTGAAGAATCTTTCAAAGGCCTTGCTGAACGCTTAGAAGTATTGTTCCCCGACGAAGCCGACAGAGAAGCGAATAAAGCACGCTATGAAGAGCGTTTGCAGATTGAGCTGGATGTTATCAACCAAATGGGCTTCCCAGGCTACTTCTTGATCGTTGCTGACTTCATCCAGTGGGCGAAGAATAATGATGTGCCGGTTGGGCCAGGACGGGGGTCGGGTGCAGGTTCTCTGGTGGCTTATGCCTTAAAAATCACCGACCTTGATCCCTTGCAATATGACTTGCTGTTTGAACGTTTTCTTAACCCTGAGCGTGTTTCTTTGCCCGACTTTGACGTCGACTTTTGTATGGATGGTCGTGACCGGGTTATTGAATATGTGTCACAACATTATGGTCGGGATCACGTATCACAGATTATTACCTTCGGGACCATGGCAGCCAAAGCGGTATTGCGTGATGTCGGCCGTGTATTAGGTCATCCCTATGGCTTTGTTGATCAGCTCGCAAAATTAGTCCCGTTTGAATTAAAGATGACACTCAGCAAAGCGATGGAGCAAGAGCCATTGCTGAAAGAGCGTTATGACAATGAGGAAGAAGTCAAAACCCTGATTGACCTCGCTTTACAGCTGGAGGGCTTAACCAGAAACGTCGGTAAACATGCCGGTGGTGTGGTTATCGCGCCAAAAGTATTGACCGAGTACACGCCAATTTACAGTGAGCACAATGGTGCTGGTCTTGTCTCTCAGTTTGATAAAGATGATGTGGAAAGTGTCGGTCTGGTGAAGTTTGACTTTCTGGGTCTGAAGACGCTGACAGTGATTGACTGGGCAATGAAAAACGTCCGCACGCTGCTACCGAAAGAAGACGCCGATAAAATCGATATTGCCAATCTACCATTGGACGATAAACCAACCTACGCTTTATTGAAGCGTTGTGAAACAACCGCCGTATTCCAGCTTGAATCGCGTGGGATGAAAGAGCTGGTTAAACGCTTACAACCTGATAATTTTGAGGATATCGTGGCCTTGGTGGCGTTATTCCGTCCTGGTCCATTGCAATCGGGCATGGTAGATGACTTTGTTAACCGTAAACATGGTCGAGCAAAAGTTGATTACCCTCATCCTGATCTTGAGCCTGTATTGAAGCCAACCTATGGAGTCATTGTCTATCAGGAACAGGTAATGCAAATCGCCCAGATCCTGGCGAACTATAGCCTGGGTGGCGCCGATATGTTGCGCCGGGCGATGGGGAAGAAAAAACCGGAAGAAATGGCCAAACAACGTTTATTGTTCCTCGAAGGGGCAGCTAAACGGGGCATTGAGGAAAAAGAAGCCGGACCGATTTTCGACTTGATGGAAAAATTCGCTGAGTATGGTTTTAACAAATCTCACTCGGCGGCTTATGCCTTAGTCGCTTATCAAACCGCCTGGTTAAAAGCCCATTATCCAGCCGCGTTTATGGCAGCCGTCTTATCTGCGGATATGGATAATACGGATAAAGTCGTTGGCTTGATTGATGAGTGTCGTGATATGAAACTGAAGGTGCTACCACCTGATGTGAATCACAGCAAAATCAAATTCACCGTGGAAGATGAAAGAACGATTCGTTATGGCTTAGGCGCAATTAAAGGCGTGGGTGAGTCTGCCTTGGCCGGTATTGTGTCTGAGCGTGAACAGGGCGAAACCTTCAGTTCTTTGTATGATTTTTGTCGCCGGGTTGATATGCGTAAGATTAACCGTCGGGTGATGGAGTCGCTTGTGAAAGCGGGTGCCATGGACTCTCTCGGTGGACACCGCGCCAGTATTGAGGCCAGCCTGACAAAAGCGATGCAGATCGCCGATCAACACCGGCGTAATAAAGACAGTGGTCAGAATGATCTGTTTGGACTCAGTCCGGAAGTTGATAGCGGTCAGGATGAACCTCTGGAACAGGCCGCGGAGTGGGCAGAAGAACATTTATTACAGGCTGAAAAAGACACCCTGGGTTTATACTTGAGTGGTCATCCGATTGATCGTTATCAACAAGAATTGGCTGAATTCATCCCCAAACGCATAAATGAACTGGATGCGCCTGAATCTAAAGGGTATCAGCGTAATGAAAAGCCAGTGTTAACCGCTGGCTTGGTGGTGGCGATTCGCACCATGAAGTCAAAAAATGGCGGCCGTATGGCTTTTATCACATTGGATGATCAGAGTGGTCGTCTGGAAGTGCGAGTGTTTGCCGATGTTTATGACCAATATCAGAGCTTTATTCAGCCTGACAAGCTTGTAGTGATTCAAGGCAAAATCGGACAGGACAACTTCACTGGGGGCCTAGCCGCGACAGCAGAAAAAGTGTTTGATATCACTGGAGCGCGCGAAGCGTTTGGTCATTCTCTCCAGATTAATATTGATAATAAAGACAAGGTCAGTCAGTGGATAGAACAAATGAAAAATACGCTGACGCCTTTCAAGGGTGGTGCTTTATCACTGGAGTTGTTATATCAGAACGAACAAGCAAGCACGGTAATTATGTTAGGTGATGACTGGCAGGTTATCCCCAGCGATACTTTGATGAGTCAGTTAGCTATGTTGCCGGAAAGTCAAAACGTCACCGTTCGATACCGTGCTACGATGACAAATTGAGCACTCGAAAAGCGTGAAACGCATAATAGTATGCACATTCGCATTGTTGTAGGATAAACGCACTATCTGAGCATTGTTGCAAGAGGACCCGCAAAGTGGATATGACACCTTATTTCAGACTGATGGCAGACAAGGATGCCTCAGATATGTTTTTCTGCACTGGTACTGAACCCCATATCAAAATTCAGGGCGTCATCAGACCGGTTGGCACCCAGAAATTAGCGCCCGGTGATGTGAAAGAAATGGCTTATTCGATGATGACGGATGAGCAGGCAAAGGAATTTGAAAGCACGCTTGAGATGAACTTTGCTGTTCCTCTGAAAGGCGTGGGGCGTTTCCGGGTCAATATTTTCCGTCAGCGTGGCGAGTGTTCTATCGTGATTCGTTATATCAGAACCTCCATTCCAACCTTTGAGCAAATTGGCTTACCTGATGTGCTCGGTGATGTGGTGATGGAAAAACGTGGACTGATTCTGGTGGTGGGGGCAACAGGTTCAGGCAAGTCAACCACGCTGGCATCGATGATAGGTCATCGCAACCGTAATTCCAGTTCACATATTCTGACAATTGAAGACCCGCTGGAGTTTGTACACAAACATGAACGCTCAATCGTGCAACAGCGTGAAGTGGGTATTGATACTTTATCTTATGAAAACGCCTTAAAAAATGCCTTGCGTGAAGCGCCCGACGTCATTCTTATTGGTGAAATCCGTGATATGGAAACAATGAAACACGCGATTAACTATGCTGAAACGGGTCATCTCTGTCTGGCGACATTGCACGCTAATAACGCCAATCAGGCACTCGATAGAATTATTAACTTTTTCCCTGAAATTTTGCACCGACAGCTATTAATGGATTTATCGCTTAATTTGCGAGCCATTATTTCTCAACGATTATTGCCAACCAAGGATGCAGGGCGTGTACCTGCCGTTGAGGTCATGCTGAATTCTCCATATATCTCAGATTTGATCAATAAAGGAGAAATTGGCAGTATCAAAGATGCCATGCGTGACAGTAATGAAAAAGGTACCATTACATTTGATCAGGCGCTGCTCGGTCTGTATCGCAGTGGTAAGATCACAGAAGAAGACGCATTAATGAATGCCGATTCGCGTAATGATTTGAGTCTGGCTATTCGTCTTGGTGACGACAGTGCCGGGTCAGACACACCAGATGAATTAATTCTCAGCTAAGTGTCTCACTGGCTTAATGTGTATAATTCACCCATTTTTGAATATCTAAGGTAATCCTGATGCAGTTAAATTTCCTTGACTACGAACAACCCATCGCTGAGCTGGAAGCGAAAATTGATGAGTTGCGCTACATGAGTAATGACAGTGATTTAAATATCACTGAAGAGATTCAAAAGTTAAAGGAAAAAAGTGAAAGTCTGACAAAATCGATTTTCGCCTCATTAACGCCCTGGCAAATCACACAAATGGCGCGTCATCCACAACGCCCATACACCCTTGATTACATTAAATTACTTCTGACAGACTTCGAAGAACTGCATGGTGATCGCACCTATGCTGATGATGCGGCTTTGGTCGCCGGGATTGGTCGTTTAAATGGTCGTCCTGTTGTGGCGATTGGCCATCAAAAAGGGCGTGACACCAAAGAAAAAGTCGCCAGAAACTTTGGTATGCCAAGACCAGAAGGTTATCGTAAAGCATTGCGTGTGATGAAAATGGCAGAACGCTTTGGCATGCCTGTGATTACCTTCATTGACACGCCTGGCGCTTATCCTGGCATCGGTGCTGAAGAACGTGGTCAAAGTGAAGCGATTGCCCGTAATCTGTTTGAAATGGCACAATTAAAAACGCCCATTATCAGTACAGTCATTGGTGAAGGTGGTTCTGGTGGCGCATTAGCTGTAGGTGTTGCTGATCATCTGATGATGCTTGAATACGGTATTTACTCGGTGATTTCCCCTGAAGGTTGTGCATCTATTTTATGGAAGAGTGCCGAAAAAGCCTCAGATGCCGCAGCCACATTAGGTGTGACTTCTTCACGACTGAAAGAATTGAAACTGATCGATGAAGTTGTCGCTGAGCCTTTAGGCGGTGCGCATCGTAACGTGCCTGAAATGGCAAAACGCGTCAAACAAGCCATTGAAAATAAACTGAAAGAGTTAGAAAAACTCCCTGCTGATAAATTAATCAAACGCCGTCAGGAAAAACTGCTGAATTACGGCGCTTTTGAGGGATAAAAAACGGGGTGTCATTAAATCCCCAAAAAATCATCACTGACATTACTTCACTGGCGGCAGGACGACCTGTTTGTCTTGCCTACAGTGGTGGTGTCGATTCTCATGTCTTATTGCATCTATTAGCAACCACACAACACCCACAGCTTGCTCAAGTTCGTGCTGTACATATTAACCACGGTTTACATAAAACAGCGGAGCAGTGGGCTAAGCATTGTGCCGATGTTGCCAGCAAACTTGATATTGAATTTAGTCATATTAATGTCACTGTTCAGGATATCGATGAATTAGGTTTGGAAGCCGCAGCCAGGAAAGCCCGCTATGAGGCTCTGAGTGATGAATTACTGCCAGATGAAGTGCTGGTCACTGCCCAACATCAGCATGATCAGGCTGAAACGCTTTTACTGCAGCTATTTCGTGGTGCAGGGCCATTAGGACTTTCTGCTATGTGGCCTGAAAGTCAGTCACATGGTATGAGCATTATCCGACCACTGTTAGATGTGCCCAAGCAGGATATTCTTGATTACGCTGAACTTCATCAGCTTCAGTGGGTTGATGATCCCAGTAATCAAAACATCGATATCAATCGCAATTATCTACGCCAAGAAATTTGGCCGCTTTTGCAACAGCGTTGGCCCACTATTGAAAAAGCTATTAGTCGAAGTGCGAAGCATTGCCAAGAGACTAGTCTGCTATTAGCTCAATTGGCGGAACAGGATCGAGAACAGTGTCAGTTGAAACACGATGGACATTTATCTATCGCAGCGGTGAAACAACTACCCTTGGAGCGGCAACGAAACCTGTTGCGGTTTATGATTGAAACAGCAGGGTATGTATTACCGTCTACAGCGATTTTACAGCGTATTATCGAAGACGTGATCAATGCCGCTGATGATAAAGCCCCGCTGGTGAGATGGGCAGATGCTGAAGTCAGGCGTTATCGAGATGATTTATATGTTCAGACTTCTACAGATTCAGAACTCCCTCCAATAGAGATTAATTTCACTGGCCCTGCAGAACTTGAGTTGTCCGACGACTGCACACTCAAATGGCAGCTGACTTCCGGTGATGGTTTGAAAACATCTGTGCTCAATGGTGATCTCATGATGCGTTATCGTCAGGGCGGGGAAAAAATCCGGCTTAGGGGACATCCGCAACACAAATCATTAAAACAGCTTTTCCAGGAGTGGTCAGTACCACCTTGGAAGCGCGCAACTATTCCGCTGATTTTTGTTGGAGCAGAGTTAGTCGCCGTTGTGGGATATGGTTATGCTGAACATTATGCGGCTGATACTGGTGAAAAAGGCTGGCTGCCTTATCTGGCTGGTGATCTTCAACCAGATTTAGATTGAGCGGGAAGGGCAATTCTGATAATTTATACGCTATTTTGAGCGCAGCCATTCTGGCCGCGTCGTTTTTTATTGAACTCTCCATATTATGACTAAATTTATTTTCGTCACTGGTGGTGTTGTGTCTTCCCTGGGTAAGGGGATTGCCGCGGCGTCACTGGCTGCTATTCTTGAAGCACGTGGACTGAAAGTCACGTTGGTAAAACTTGACCCTTACATCAACGTTGATCCCGGTACGATGAGCCCGCTTCAACACGGTGAGGTTTTTGTCACAGAAGACGGTGCAGAAACTGACCTTGACCTCGGTCACTATGAGCGTTTCATTGATGCGGATATGACCCGCAGCAATAACTACACGACCGGACAGATTTATGAGAACGTGATTCGTAAAGAACGTCGTGGCGAGTATTTAGGCAATACCGTACAGGTTATTCCGCACATTACTGATGAAATCAAGCGCTGTATTTTCGAAGGTGCTGGTGATGCCGATGTGGCGTTGATAGAGATTGGTGGCACAGTCGGGGATATTGAATCCTTACCTTTCCTTGAAACCATTCGTCAGATGGGCTCCGAATTGGGCCATGAGCGTGCATTATTCCTGCATTTAACTCTGGTGCCATATATTGCATCGGCAGGCGAAATCAAAACCAAACCCACACAACATTCAGTTAAAGAACTCAGAACCATAGGTATTCAACCGGATGTGTTGGTATGTCGGATGGATCGGCCTCTGCCAGAATCTGAACGTAAGAAAATTGCGTTATTCACCAATGTGGCAGTGAATAATGTGGTGTCTTGTGTGGATGTGGACAGCATCTATAAAATTCCGATGGAATTACATCGTCAGGGCTTAGATGACATTGTCGTGAAACAATTAGGTTTAGATGCTAAACCGGCTGATTTAAGCCAATGGCAACAGGTTTATAACAACCTGACTAAACCGGAAGGCGAAGTGAATATTGCTATGGTCGGTAAGTACATGGAACTGACCGAAGCTTATAAATCGTTGTCTGAATCATTAATTCATGCTGGTATCCATACCAGAACCAAAGTGCATGTGCACTATGTCGATTCGGAACTGGTTGAACAGCAAGGGCCGGATTGCATCAAGGATATGGATGCGATTCTGGTACCGGGCGGCTTCGGTGAGCGCGGTGTTGAAGGCATGATCCAAACCGCGCAGTTTGCCCGCGAAAATAATGTTCCATACCTGGGTATTTGTTTAGGTATGCAGGTTGCCGTCATTGAGTATGCACGTCATAAAGCCGGTATGCCCGAAGCTTACAGTACTGAGTTTGACTTAAACACGGTTGATCCTGTGATTGGTCTGATTACTGAATGGCAAAAAGAAGACGGCAGCGTTGAGCAACGCGATCATGATTCTGACCTTGGCGGTACCATGCGCCTTGGTGGTTATCCATGTGTACTGAAACCTGGCAGTCTGGCTCAAAAAATTTATGGTGAGCAAGAAATTGTTGAACGTCATCGTCACCGTTACGAGTTCAATAGCAACTATAAAGAGAAACTGGAACAAGCGGGTTTAGTGTTCTCTGGTATGTCAAAAGATGAAACCTTGGCTGAAATGATTGAAATTCCAGAACATCAATGGTTTGTAGCTTGTCAGTTCCATCCAGAATTCACATCGACACCGCGTCATGGCCATCCTTTATTTGAAGGATTTATCAGTGCTGCCAAAGCTAACAAAAAGAATAGAGGGTAATATCATGCAATTATGTGGTCACGAAGTGGGTGGTAGACAGCCTTTATTTTTAATTGCCGGTACCTGCGTTATTGAAAGTGAGCAAATGACCATGGATGTAGCCGGTCAGTTGAAAGAAATCACTGACAAGTTGGGTATTCCATTTATCTACAAGTCTTCTTTTGATAAAGCCAATCGTACCTCGACAAAGAGTTATCGTGGACCAGGTTTAGAAGCCGGTTTAGCGATTCTGGAAAAAGTTAAAAAAGAATTTAATTTGCCCGTACTGACGGATGTGCATGAAGATACGCCACTAGCCGAAGTTGCCAGCGTGGTAGATGTGTTGCAGACACCAGCGTTCTTATGTCGCCAAACGAATTTTATTGTCAATGTGGCTAGTCAGGGGCTGCCAGTTAATATCAAAAAAGGTCAGTTTCTCGCACCTTGGGATATGCAACACGTCGCAGACAAAGCCAAATCAACCGGTAACCAACAGATTATGTTGTGTGAACGTGGCACCTCATTTGGTTACAACACCCTGATCTCCGATATGCGTGGTTTACCTACCATGCGAAATATGGACTGTCCTGTAGTTTATGACGCAACACACTCCGTACAGCAGCCCGGTGGACAAGGCGGTGCCTCTGGTGGTCAACGTGAATTTGTGCCTGTACTGGCACGTGCAGCGGTCGCAACCGGCATTGCCGGTGTGTTTATGGAAACACACCCCGAACCTGAAAAAGCCTTAAGTGATGGACCTAATTCCTGGCCATTACATAAAATGACAGCATTGTTAGAAATGCTGCAAGCAATAGATGCAACAGTAAAACAACAAGACTTTATCGAAGACGAGCTGTTAGCTGGTCGATAAGTCGGTATCAAAAAAAACATTACGGGAGCAGAGCATTGAGCAAAATCATTGATGTAAAAGCAAGAGAAATCATCGATTCACGTGGTAATCCGACGGTTGAAGCTGACGTTATTCTGGAAAGTGGTGCATTTGGACGTGCAGCAGTGCCATCTGGTGCCTCAACAGGTGAACGTGAAGCCGTTGAATTACGTGACGGCGATAAAGGCCGTTACTTAGGTAAAGGTGTTTTAAAAGCAGTTGAAGCCGTCAACGGTGAGTTACGTGAAGCGGTACTGGGAATGGACGCTAACGACCAACGTGCTTTAGACAATAAATTGATTGCCACAGATGGCACCGAAAACAAAAGCCGTTTAGGTGCTAATGCCTTATTAGCTATCTCGATGGCATCTGCCCGCGCTGCTGCCGCCGATGCGAAGAAAACCTTATACAAATACCTGTCAACCGAAGAAAAAGCCGTGATGCCAGTACCGATGATGAACATCATCAACGGTGGTTCACACGCTGATAACAGCGTCGATTTACAAGAATTTATGATCATGCCTGTCGGCGCATCCAGCCTGACAGAAGCTGTGCGTTATGGTGCTGAAGTCTTCCATGAATTGAAAAAAGTGCTGAACAGCCGTGGCTTGAATACAGCTGTCGGTGATGAAGGTGGTTTTGCACCGGATCTGCCATCTAATGAGTCAGCGATTGAAGTGATACTGGAAGCCATTAAAAACGCCGGTTATGAAGCGGGTAAAGATATTATGTTGGCTTTAGATGCAGCCAGCTCAGAATTTTATAAAGATGGCATGTATGTGCTGGCTTCTGAAAATCGCTCATTAACGTCAGCAGAATTTGCCGATTTATTGGCAGACTGGTCGAATAAATATCCGATCATCAGTATTGAAGACGGTATGGATGAAAATGACTGGGAAGGCTGGAAATTGTTGACCGATAAAATTGGCGATAAAGTACAGTTGGTCGGTGATGACCTGTTTGTCACTAACCCGAAAATTCTGCAAGAAGGTATCGATAAAGGCGTCGCCAACTCGATTCTTATCAAAGTGAATCAAATTGGTACTTTGTCTGAAACATTGGATGCGATTAACTTAGCGAAAGCCAACGGTTATACCGCTGTTGTTTCTCATCGTAGTGGTGAAACAGAAGATACGACAATTGCTGACTTAGCGGTAGCGACCAATGCTGGCCAAATCAAAACTGGCTCATTATCACGCTCTGACCGCGTTGCGAAATACAATCAATTGATTCGCATCGAAGCTGAATTAGGTGATGCTGCCAGCTACCCAGGTATGAAGGCGTTTAACGTCCAACAAGCCTAGGTGATATGTCTAAACCCGTCATGATTTTGTTAGCCATCATATTGGTATTGCTTCAATACCGATTATGGCTAAGTCATGACGGGCTTCCTTCCTTATTACGTCTCCACCAATCTGTAGAAAAGCAACGCATTGATAACGCTGAGTTAAAAGAGCGAAATCAAGTGCTTGCTGCTGAGGTACAAGACTTAAAAAGTGGTCTTGATGCCCTCGAAGAAAGAGCTCGTAGTGAGCTGGGCATGGTAAAACCAGGCGAAACCTTTTTCCAGATTATTGATAAACCAGATGAGCAGTAAACAGGCTGTTTGGGCTGTTGTGCCCGCTGCAGGTATTGGCAGTCGTATGCAGGCTGATATTCCTAAGCAGTATTTAGAGATTAATAATAAACCAGTATTGCAATTAACACTGGAGCGTCTGGCTTCACATCCGGCTATTGATGGCATTGTGATTGCTTTAGCTGAAAATGATACGTGGTGGTCTGATTTATCACTCACCTTACCTTGTGAGTTGCTGACAGTGACAGGTGGTAAAGATCGTTCTGATTCGGTAACAAATGCGTTAAAGGTTTTACAGCAACGGCTAGCTGACGATCCTTGGGTATTGGTTCACGATGCGGCCAGACCTTGTCTACGACATGAAGATATTGATCGTATGCTAGCCACCTTATCGCAAGATCCGGTTGGTGGCATTCTAGGTATTCCCGTGTCAGATACGGTCAAACGAGTCGATGCCGATAACGTCATTAAAGAGACTGTTTGCCGTCAAGGTCTTTGGCGTGCTGCGACGCCACAGATGTTTCGTTTAGCAATGCTTTCACGTGCACTACAGTCAGCATCAGCCCAATCTTTCGCCGTTACTGATGAAGCCAGCGCAATGGAACTTGCTGGCTATCAGCCACGTATGGTGGAAGGGCATAGTGATAATCTAAAGATCACACTTCCACAAGACTTGGCACTTGCAGCACTTTATTTACGCCAGCAGGCAGGAGAAAATTAATGCGTATCGGACATGGCTATGATGTTCATCGGTTTATTGAGGACACCCCATTAATCATTGGCGGTATGACCATTCCACACACGCATGGACTTGAAGCGCATTCAGATGGTGATGTATTGATTCATGCTATCTGTGATGCTTTATTGGGTGCTGCCGGTTTATGGGATATCGGCCATCACTTTCCTGATAATGATGAGGCATTCAAAGGCATTGATAGTCGTATTTTATTGCGGCGTGTTATCGACGATCTTGCAAAACGGGGATGGTCTGTGAGTAATGTTGATGCCACGATTATTGCACAAGCACCCAAAATGGCGCCTTTTATCCCTCAAATGCGCGAATTGTTAGCCGCCGACATGCAAACCGATATCACTGCCATTAATATCAAAGCGACTACCACTGAAAAGTTAGGTTTTGCGGGTCGCAAAGAGGGGATAGCCACTCATGCTGTCGCCTTGATTAAGCCGATGGACGACTAACCTTGTCATCATTTGATCTTGCCGCCTTAGCCAGAGTCAATACAGCAGCGTTAAACCATCGTTGCCTTATTCGTCAGACGCCTGAAGATTTTCGAGTCGAAGAGCAATTGCCTTTTGAACCCGCTGGTCAAGGGCCTCATGTGATGTTACAAATTACCAAAACCGATACGAATACTGATTGGTTAGCCAAACAGCTGGCTCAGTTTGCTGGTGTTGAAGAGGTGGCGATTGGCTATGCTGGTTTAAAAGACCGACACGCTGTCACGACGCAATGGTTTAGTGTTAATACTGAAGGTGTCACTGAACCAGATTGGTCAGCCTTTGAGTCTGACTTGATAACCATCAATCAAATCAAACGCCATAATAAGAAACTAAAACGTGGTGTGTTATCTGGTAATCGGTTCACCCTGAACTTGACCGTTGTTGATGGTGATAAACAAAGTTGGGAATCGGCGCTTAGTCAGGTACAAAAAGACGGGGTACCCAATTACTTTGGTGAACAGCGATTTGGTCACCAGATGAATAATTTACAGGCTGTTGAACAATGGTTCCAGCAAGGAAAAAAACCTAAAAGTCGTACCAAAAAAGGTCTATACCTCTCTGCTGCGCGTTCATGGTTGTTCAACTTAATAGTGAGTGAACGTGTCAAAAATAGTAACTGGAATCAATGGTTAAAAGGTGATGTGATGCAGTTAAATGGCAGTCACAGTTGTTTTCAATCCGATAACGACGACATGCAACTGCATGATCGCCTTGCTCATTTTGATATTCACCCAACTGGGCCACTTGTCGGGCAAGGCGATCTGTTGAGTCAGGATGACTGCCAGCAATTAGAAACGGTTATTTTGGCAGATTGGCAGGATTGGCTTCAGGCATTATCTCGACAAGGGCTCAAGCAAGAACGTCGAGCTATACGCCTACTGCCTTCAGACTTTAACTGGCAATGGTTTGATACACATCTGCAAGTATCATTTTTTCTACCAGCAGGTTGTTTTGCGACGTCTGTGTTGAGAGAGCTCGCTATTATTGAAGATGGCAGTGAAAGATTTAGCCAGCCACTTAGCCCGTCACAACAGAAATAAAATGGAGGTCTTTATGTTTAAACAAGCCTGCCGACTCCTGACCTTGTTTAGCTTATTTACATCTCCTGTTTTGCTTGCCTCAGACTGGCAAGCTGAAACAAGCAATAAGCACCTGGTTGTGATGGAATTGTTCACAGCTGAAGGCTGCGGTTTATGTCCACCTGCGGAAAAATGGGTGAAACAGCTGCCTGATAAAGGTGTGACAAACGAAGATATCGTGGTATTAAATTTCCACGTCGATTATCTGGATGAAAAAAAAGGCTGGGTAGATCGTTTTGCTAGTCCGATTTTTACAGAAAGACAAAAACAGCTTGCCAGATTAAATCTATTTCAAACTGTCTATACACCTGAATTCTTCATCAGTGGAGAGGTGTTACATGATTGGCGAGCACATGGCCTTGAAGCCATTGATTTTGTGAGTGACTTTGAGCCTGAAGCCGATATCGCATTACACGCACAGCTTGCTGGTACTACCTTATCAGTGGATACAACAGTGACAGTGCAAGATCAGGAAAACAGAGAGCACAGCCAAGTGTATCTGGCGCTGACTGAAAATAATGTCCTCAGTGAGATCCGTGGTGGCGACAATGCTGGTGCAACGTTTAATCATCAATATCTTGTCAGAGCCTGGCTTGGACCATACCCGTTAAAAACAGATGGTACAACTGAGCTAAAAACACAGATTCCTATCGACAAAGACTGGAAATTAGTTGATATGTCATTGGTGGCTATTGTTCAAAATATGGAAAATGGTTATGTCTTACAAGGGCTGGCCTTACCTTTAAAAGATTAATTCATGGATTATTTACCGATATTTTTAGATTTAAAACAACAAACTTGCCTGGTTGTGGGCGGAGGCAGTGTTGCCACTCGAAAAACGAAGCTACTCTTAAAAGCTCAGGCCAAAGTAACTATTGTCTCACCTGAGCTGACTGATGCATTAAATGTGCTTGTTCAGCAAGGCGAGGTAAGTTGGACTCAATCATTGTTCACTCCAGCTCATATCAGCAACCAACGCTTGATAATTGCAGCAACAGATGACGAAAAGGTTAATCAGTCTGTACATGAGGTTGCTCAAAAGAAAAATATCTTAACCAACCTCACTGATAACCCTGATGACAGCGACTTTATTTTTGCTTCGGTATTAGATCGCTCTCCTATTATTGTGGCGGTATCCAGTGGTGGTGAATCGCCGGTTTTAGCTAGGAATTTGCGTGCACGTTTAGAAACCTTAATTCCACCAGGCTACAGTAAGCTAGGCGAATTGATGGGAAAATATCGTTATGCGGTGAAACAGAAGTTTGGAGAACTTCGTCAACGCAGACAGTTTTGGGATAACGTTTTATCTGGTTCTGTTGCTGACCATGTTTTAGCGGGTCGAGAAGCTCTGGCTGAGCAGGTTCTTCAACAACAGCTGGCTGATGAGGCGGAAACGATTGACACCGGCGAAGTGTTCTTGGTGGGTGCTGGTCCTGGCGATCCTGAATTACTGACATTTAAAGCACTAAGACTCATGCAACAGGCCGATATTGTTTTTTATGACCGCTTGGTCAGTAAAGAAATTTTGGCTTTGGTTCGTAAGGAGGCTGAACTCGTCTATGTCGGTAAGCAACGATCATGGCATGCCGTTAGACAGGAAGAAATCAATAATTTATTACTTAAACATGCCCAACAAGGCAAACGTGTTTTACGTTTAAAAGGCGGCGACCCATTTATATTTGGTCGGGGTGGAGAAGAAATCGATACCTTGGCTGAACATAATATTCCTTTTCAGGTGGTGCCTGGAATCACAGCCGCATCAGGCTGCGCATCCTATGCTGGTATACCATTGACTCATCGCGATTATGCCCAAAGTTGTATTTTTGTGACTGGTCAATTGAAAGAAGGGGAATTAAATTTAAATTGGCCTGTCTTAGTGAAACCAAGACAAACAGTGGTGGTCTACATGGGACTTGCTGGCTTACCTCAATTGAGTCAACAATTGCAACAGCATGGCATGCCGGCCGATATGCCTGCAGCACTGGTCCAACAAGGTACAACTGAAAACCAAAAAGTCTGGTTAAGCAACATTGCTGAGCTACCTATGCTTGCTGAACGTGAAAAACCCATTGCACCCACCTTACTTATCATAGGTGAAGTAACGAAACTGCACGACAAATTGTCTTGGTTTAAATCTGGTTGATATCAGCCACCCTGGTTGGTTCATTGTAGCCGTTTATAGGTGATTTCACTGCTATTAAGATTTGTAAGTGTTTGTTAAAAAAACATTTATAAACTTGGCACTATATATGCTCTTGTTATTGAGTTTTTACAACCATAAAAATAACTCAGGAGAGTATAGGTAATGCAATTTCCGCAAAAGAGAAAGCTGATTTGCGTCATGCTAACCTCTGCACTGTTTTCCAGTGCGAGTTTTGCCGCTGACGATGATGTGAAATTAAGCGACATAGAAGTCGTAGGGACAACCCCTCTACATGGCGTAGGCTTACCAAAAGATCAAGTAGCTGCTAATGTTCAGACAGCGACTGAAGAAGATATCGAACGTGTTCAGTCATTAGATATTTCTGATTTCATGAACAAAACGCTGGGTAGTGTTAGCTTAAACCAAGCTCAAAATAACCCTTTCCAACCTGATCTACAGTTTCGTGGTTTTACGGCTTCACCATTAGTCGGTAACTCACAAGGTTTATCTGTCTACATAGATGGTATTCGTGTAAATGAACCATTTGGTGATGCAGTGAATTTTGACTTAATTCCTCAGTCTGCGATTGCGAGCACTAATTTAATTCCAGGTTCGAACCCACTGTTTGGTTTGAATACGCTGGGTGGTGCATTATCCCTCAAAACAAAAACCGGTTTCACCAATCCTGGACATAGTCTAGAAGCCTACACAGGCTCATTTGGCCGTGATTCAGGCACTATTGAAAGTGGTGGCAGTGATGGTAATTTTGCTTACTTTGTGACTGGCTCAATTACCAAAGAAGATGGTTGGCGTGACTTTTCACCTTCACGTGTAGAGCAGTTCTTTACCAACCTGAGCTATGCAGATGAAGACTCCACATTAGACTTCGGTATCACCGCCGTTGATAGTGATTTGAATGGTAATGGTGCTTCACCAACACTATTAGTCGATGCTGACCGTGAAGCAGTGTTCACACATCCAGATAATACGCAAAATAAACTGCGTATGTTCACATTGAACGGTACCCACTGGATAAATGACAACACCATGCTTGCTGCAAACACATACTATCGCAAGAGTGACCGTACATCATTTAATGGAGATGGTTCTGAGTTTTCAGTGATTGGTGGTCAGATAGGTGAAGACGAAGATGGTGTAGAAGGAGTTTTTGACGGTGATGATGAAGTATTACCAGTAAGTGCTGCTGCATTAGGCTTTGCTGATGGTGATTTTGTTGCTTTAAACAACACAAGTAAGACAGAGCAAGACAGTTATGGCTTTGCATTCCAGTCTACGTTTTTGCAAGATCTTTTTGGTCGTGACAATCAGTTAATCGTGGGCGTTGGTTACGATCGCTCTGATGTGGATTACAGTTCGCAGTCTGAAATTGCACAGTTCACTAACACACGAGGTACTTCAGGCACTGGCTACGTGATCGAAGATACGTTAGTTGATGGTAAGATTAAAACTGATACTTACAGCATCTTTTTCACCAATACACATTCATTTACAGATCGCTTAGCAATGACTGTAGGTGCTCGTTATAACTGGATTGAAGTTGATATTTCTGGTTACAGCGAAGGTGGTGAACAAGATTTGAATGAATCAGGTAACTCTCATACATTCAAGCGCTTAAATCCTTCATTGGGATTAACCTATAAACTGACTGATAACATGACATCATATGTCAGCTATAACGAGTCTAATCGTGCGCCTACAGCTACCGAATTGACTTGTGCTGAACCTGAGTCACCATGTGCTTATCCTAATGCGTTCCTAGCAGATCCTCCGTTAGATGATGTTGTCGCAAGAACGATCGAAACAGGCCTGCGTGGTCAACAAGAGCTGTTTGATTGGTATGCCAACGTCTATTACACAGAGTTGAAAGACGACTTGTTGTTCTTTTCAGAAGATGAAAGTCAGTCAGAAGATGTAAGTGGACGTTTAGGTTTAGGCAACTTCAGAAATATTGATAAAACAGCGCGAGCAGGTCTTGAGCTGGGTATGGCAGGTCAATACGAGAAGTTAAGCTGGTCAGCAAACTATGGTTATGTTCGTGCAACGTTTGAAGATAACTTCACCTACTCGAGAGATGGGGATTTGTATAACGTCTCTAAAGGTGATCGTCTACCTAGTATACCTGCCCATAACTTGAAAGTAGGGCTTGACTATGCCTTTACCCAACAGTTTTCTGCAGGTCTAACTGCATCATATCATTCTAGCCAACGTTATCGTGGTGATGAAGCGAACGTGGACAAGAAAATCGCTGGATATCGCATAGTGAATCTGCATAGCCGTTATAAAGTGAACGAGCATCTACAGTTCTTTGCTAAAGTCGATAACTTGTTCGACAGTGAGTACAACACCTTTGGTTTGTATGGTGAACCTGATGAAGCTCCAGGAATGGATGCTTATGAAGGTGACGAACGTTTCGTTGGAACAAGTTCTCCAAGAGCTGGATGGATTGGCTTTAAGTTAACCATGTAGTAGTAACGTAAAAGGGGCTGAGAATCAGCCCCTTTTTTTATCTAGGATTATTGAATGAAATTTTTAGGGTTCTTCATTTTGTCTTTGTTTTCTGGTGCGCTCCTGGCTGAAGATTCACCTCAATTCTTTGAACGGTGTCTAACTGTCGTGACTGACCTCAAGCCAGGTCATGTCATTAAAGTGGAAAGAAAAGTCGAAAATGAAAGAGATGTATACGAGTTTGATATTCGTGGCATTGATGGTGCTGACTGGGATGTGGAATGCTCAGTAAGAACAGGTGAGGTGATAGAGGTAGAGCAAGAGGTTGATCATCCTAACCACCCTAAGTTTAAAGCCCACGCTAAAATGAGTGAGGCGGAAGCACGAGACATTGCTTTAGATATGTATCCGGGTGAAATCGTCGAAGTGGAATATGAAATAGAAGAAGACGGAAAAGCCACCTACGAATTCGATATTGCCACTCGTGATGGTAAAGAAATGAAAATTGAGATTGACGCTACTTCAGGGAAAGTTATTGAACAAAATCTGGAGCTTTGGCAAGTCGGCTTAGAATAAAGGTTTACTCTCAACCGCAGTCACCATTCACTTTAATGGTACTGCGGTTTTTTTATTCAAGAAAAACGCATAGAAAGATCAACGGCCTTTATATCTTTAGTTAACGCACCTACTGATATCCTATCTACGCCTGTTTCAGCGATGCTTCTGATATTACCCAATGTGATACCACCAGAAGCCTCGAGTTCTGATTGGCCTTTATTCAGTGTAACAGCTTGTTTTAAATCATCGATTGTGAAGTTATCTAATAAGATGATATCTGCGCCAGCCACTAGCGCTTGCTTTAGTTCTGCTAGACTTTCTACTTCGACTTCAATAGGTACATTAGCAGATAAAGCTTTTGCCTGATGAACGGCACGCTCTATTGAGCCTGCGGCCATAATATGATTTTCTTTGATGAGAATACCATCATAGAGGCCCACTCTATGATTAAAGCAGCCGCCACATTTGACGGCATATTTTTGAGCGACACGCCAGCCCGGAATGGTTTTACGCGTATCCAATATTTTTACGGGCAACCCGGAAACAGCATCTGCATAGACAGATGATAGCGTTGCTGTAGCTGATAAAGTCTGTAGAAAATTCATTGCAGTGCGTTCACCAGTTAGTAGGCTTCTGGCTGGTCCATGAAGTTCACACAAGATTGAGTTTGCTTTCACTCTGTCGCCATCCTGTGCCTTCCAATTTACTGAAATTGACGCATCCAGCTGTTCAAACACACTGTTGAACCATTGCATTCCGCAAAGTGTGGCATCTTCCCGAGTGATTAATGTCGCAGAAGCGACTGCGTCAGCAGGAATAAGATTTGCCGTTAAATCCTCTTGTCCGATATCTTCAAGTAAAGATAGTTTAACTTGAGAGGCGATAAATGCAGCGGGCAATGGATTTTCTATTGTCATATCGATATGGTAAAGGCTAAATAGGATAGGGTAACGTGTGTTGCCTGATTAATCCAATTATCGTATCCATGCCATGAGTGACATCAGTGAAAATAAATAGAGAATCAGGGCTGCTTGATAGCGCAATAATGACATCATCGCCAAATTATGACGAGCGACCGGATAAGAACGATATTTCAGGTATCGTCATACATAACATCAGCCTGCCGCCTGGTGAGTTTGGCGACACATTTATTGATGATCTTTTTCTTAACAAGCTTGATTGCTCGGCTCACCCATATTTTCAGCAGCTAGAAGGTTTAAAAGTCTCATCCCATCTCCTGATTAGAAGGACAGGGGATATTGTCCAGTTTGTGCCTTTTCATGCGCGAGCTTGGCATGCGGGAGTCTCTCACTGGCAAGGCAGAGAGAGGTGCAATGACTTTACAATAGGGATTGAACTGGAGGGGTGTGACGATATGCCATTTGAACACGTGCAATATGAGGTGCTTGCTGAAGTCATAATGACATTATGCAAGACCTACCCTACGCTTACTCATGAAAAAATAACGGGACATGAGCATATTGCCCCAGGGCGGAAAACTGATCCAGGTCCTTATTTTGACTGGCAAAAGCTTACAAAAATGTTGGAATGACAGACATAAAAAAAGCCGCCTTTAGGCGGCTCTTTTTATAATTAATCATCAATTATTTTGTGATAGCAATCAACTCAATTTCAAAAATCAAGGTTTCGTTAGGACCGATTAAGTTTCCTGCACCACGTGGACCGTAAGCCAGATTAGCTGGAACAACGATGCGCCATTTAGACCCTTCTTTCATCATTTTCAATGCTTCTTGCCAGCCTTGAATAACACCATTGACTGGGAATGTAGCTGGCTCGCCACGGTCATATGAGCTATCGAAAACGGTACCGTCGATTAATGTACCTTTATAGTTAGCAATGACTTTGTCATTTTCTGTTGGCGTCGCGCCATCACCTTCTTTCAGGACTTCGTATTGTAGACCGCTATCTGTTGTGACAACGCCATCTTTCTTAGCGTTCTCTTCCATAAATGCTTTAGCTTGAGCTTGTTTCTCGTTCATGACTTTAGCTAGCTCTTGCGCTTTTTGGGCTTGGTAAGCTTGAACAACTTGTTCTGCAGTGGCTTGGTCAAGTTGGGGTTGCTGGCCAGCCATCATATCGGCAACACCTGCTTTGAAAGCTTCAATATCCAGTTCCACACCTTCTTGCATCATATTTTGACCAACTTGAATACCAAAGATGTAACTAATTTTTTGTTTATCTGTGTCTAATGTTGTGGCGTTGTCAGCAGCCATTACGTTTGCTCCAAATAGTAAAGGTAAAATAGCGAGTGTTTTTAATTTCATATAATGCTCTCAATGTATTTATAAGGTGCGTGCCGATTTTAGTACAATGTTTGTGAACGAAAGTTCATAACCATACGCTAAATCCACAATATTTTCACGACCCCAATGAGCTAATAACTGAGAAAAACACTTGGTTATTAATCTAATTGATACTATAATAGTACCAATTAGGAGGTGCACCAATGTTGCGAATGGGAAAATTAACAGATTATGGCATCGTGCTGATGAGTCACTTTGCGTCTAATCTGCAAGTTCAACATAGTGCACATGCTATTGCTGAAGCAGTGAAAGTACCACTGCCAACGGTTAGAAAAGTTTTAAAGTTATTGTCTCACTCAGGCTTATTAAAGTCAGAAAGAGGCGTTATGGGGGGCTACAGTCTAAGTCGTCACCCCGATGACATCACCGTTGCAGAAATCATCACAGCGATAGAAGGGCCAATTGCGTTGACGGAATGCGTAAGCACAGACAGTCACTGTGATCAGGAAACACACTGTGCCGTGCAAACCAATTGGACCAAAATTAACGACGCTGTTTTCCATGCGTTAGACGAAGTAAAACTATCGGACATGCTGGCCCCGCAGTCTTCTCTCGCGGGCAGCCCGATTAGATTCTATTCATCTTATAACGGGATGAATAAAACAACTTTACAGGATGGTGAGTTCCATGACTGAACAAAGTCAACAACTTGAAGCGATTACGCAGAAAGAATACAAAGCAGGATTTGTTACTGATATCGAAGTAGATAGTCTGCCACCAGGCTTAAATGAAGATGTAATCAGACAAATCTCTTTTATCAAGAATGAACCTGAATGGATGCTGGAGTGGCGATTGAAAGCCTATGGTCATTGGCTAACCATGGATACGCCGGAATGGGCACACGTTCATTATCCTGAGATTGACTATCAAGACATCAGTTATTACTCAGCGCCCAAGAAAAAAACAGACGGTCCAAAAAGTCTGGATGAAGTCGATCCCGAGTTATTAAAAACTTATGAAAAACTGGGTGTGCCTCTGGATGAGCGAGGACGTCTGGCAGGTGTCGCTGTCGACGCAGTATTTGACAGTGTCTCTGTTTCAAACACGTTTAAAGACAAATTAGCTGAGCAAGGCATTCTATTTATGCCAATTTCAGAAGCTATCCAAGAGCATCCTGAATTGGTAAAAAAATATATTGGCAGTGTGGTTCCACACAAAGACAATTTTTATGCGGCACTGAACTCAGCCGTTTTTACCGATGGCTCGTTTGTCTATATTCCTAAAGGCGTACGTTGCCCAATGGAGCTATCTACTTATTTCCGTATCAATGCCGCCAATACGGGTCAGTTTGAACGTACATTAATCATTGCCGATGATGACGCTTATGTCAGTTATCTGGAAGGCTGTACCGCGCCAATGCGTGATGAAAATCAGCTTCATGCCGCGGTGGTTGAATTGGTGGCGATGGACCGGGCTGAGATCAAATATTCTACGGTTCAAAACTGGTATCCGGGCGATGAAAATGGCAAAGGCGGCATTTACAACTTTGTCACTAAGCGTGCTGCCTGTCGTGGTGAATCGTCGAAAGTTTCCTGGACACAAGTAGAAACGGGTTCCGCTATTACCTGGAAATATCCAAGTGTAGTTTTACAAGGGGATAATTCGGTCGGTGAATTTTATTCTGTAGCTGTGACGAACAACATGCAGCAAGCCGATACCGGTACCAAAATGATCCACCTGGGTAAGAACACCAGCTCAACGATTATTTCAAAAGGTATTTCTGCCGGTCGTTCGCAGAACGCCTATCGTGGATTGGTAAGAGTCGGGCCTAATGCGGAAAATGCGCGTAACTACACCGAGTGTGACTCTTTATTGATGAGTGACACTTGTGGTGCCCACACTTTCCCTTACATCGAAGTGAAAAATCCGACAGCAAAAGTAGAGCATGAAGCGTCTACCTCAAAAATCAGTGAAGACCAGTTGTTTTATTGTAAACAGCGTGGTCTGGACGCTGAGGACGCGGTGTCAATGATTGTGAATGGCTTTTGCAAACAAGTGATTCGTGAATTACCGATGGAATTCGCTGTAGAAGCACAAAACTTACTTGGTTTGTCATTAGAAGGTTCCGTGGGCTAAGACCCATAAGAGAACTGCGAAACAATATTCAGAAATTTTAGAGAGTGAAGATGTTAACAATTAAAAATTTACACGCCAGCGTTGATGGCAAAGAAATTCTTCGCGGTATAGACATGACAGTGAACCCAGGTGAGGTCCATGCCATCATGGGGCCTAATGGTGCTGGTAAAAGTACGCTGTCCAATGTTTTGGCCGGACGTGATGGCTATGAAATTACTCAAGGTGAAGTCATTTACAAAGGCGAAAACCTATTAGAACTTGAACCTGAAGAGCGAGCTCAACGAGGCGTATTTTTGGCGTTCCAATATCCGGTTGAAATTCCTGGCGTCAGCAATGTGTATTTACTTAAATCTGCATTGAACGCAGTACGCAAGTATCAAGGTCTGGAAGAAGTCGATGCGATGGATTTTCTGACACTGGTACGCGAGAAAATGAAACTGGTCAAAATGAATGAAGAATTTCTTCATCGTAATGTCAACGAAGGTTTTTCTGGCGGTGAGAAAAAGCGTAATGAAATTCTCCAGATGGCCATACTTGAACCTGCTTTAGCGATTCTTGATGAAACGGACTCAGGACTGGATATCGATGCCTTACGCATTGTGTCAGAAGGCGTGAATGCACTCCGTGCTGAAGATCGCTCTATCGTGATGATTACTCACTATCAGCGTTTATTGGATCATATCGTTCCAGATTTTGTACATGTCTTATCTGAAGGCCGTATCGTCAAATCAGGCGATAAAGAATTGGCAAAAGAACTGGAGAAATCAGGTTATAGCTGGATTCACGACGCACCGGAAGGTGAGACTGCATGAAACAGTTAACTGATATCACCACGCCATTTAGCGATATCGCAGTCAATAACACAATACCGGGTCAAGAACTCGATTGGTTAAAGACGCTGCGTGAACAGGCGCGTGCTCAGTTTCAACGCCATGGTTTACCTTCTAAAAAGGTTGAAGACTGGAAGTACACTTCTTTATGGGCGCTGTCACAAGAGACGTTTACTCACGAAGCTCAAGCCTCTCAGTTAAACGAAACGCGATGCTCAGAAGTTGCCTTGCTAGAATCAGCATATAGATTGGTCATTGTTGATGGTCAATTCAATGCCGAGTTATCTCGTATTGATGACCTTGAGCCAGGTTTAACGCTACTTCCTCTATCACAAGCCCTATCAATGTCAGAAGCCGTACTGAACCAGCAGATTGATATTGAAAAGCCAGGTTTGAATGCACTGAATACGATGCTGATGAATGAAGGCGCTTATATTCAAGTTAAAGCTGGCAGTAACATCACTAAACCCATTGAACTGTTAGTGATTAACACAGGTGAAACTGAAAAGTTGGCCACACACCTTCGTCATGTTATTGATTTGGCTAAAGATGCAGACTTAACGATCGTTGAGCATTATGCCAGTCTGAATGATGAGTCTGTCGGACTGACAGATGTCATCTCAGAAGTGAATCTGGCAGACAATGCGCGTTTGAATCATTTCAAATTGCAGCATGAATCTTTATCTCATTATCACATTGCCACCTTGGCGGGTAAGCAAGCGAGCACGAGCACCTGGCATACCAACAACATTTCACTCGGTGCCAAACTGGCGAGAAATGACATTCATAGTCAGCTCTTAGGAGAACAGGCACATGTGACTATGGATGGCATGTATCTGGTTACCGGTAAACAACATGTCGATAACCACACGCGTATCGATCACGCGGTACCGAACACCACCAGTGAAGAAATTTATAAAGGTGTGCTGGATGGCGACAGCCATGCGGTATTTAACGGTAAGGTTATTGTGCATAAAGATGCACAAAAAACAGATGCCAATCAAAGCAACCGTAACTTATTACTGTCACGTACCTGTGAAATCGATACCAAGCCAGAAATGGAAATATACGCTGATGATGTGAAGTGTGGCCATGGTAGTACGGTGGGACAGTTAGATGAACAGCAAATCTTTTTCCTACGTTCACGTGGGCTTGATGAAACGAGTGCGAGAAGTCTACTCACTTATGCGTTTGCCGTAGAAGTGCTCCAGCGAATTGCTGATTTGCCCATTCGCCAAGCTTTATCCAATGTCATTGAAACCCGATTACCGCGAGGTGTGTAGTTCATGACACAATCAACATACAATCTGGCTGAGTCGATGCTGACTGATTTCGATATTGCAGCTATTCGCCGTGATTTTCCTATTCTAAATCAACAGGTCAATGGTCATTCTCTTGTTTATTTAGATAATGCGGCCAGTAGTCAAAAACCCGTACAGGTTATTGAAGCCGTTGATCAGTATTACCGTCTTGATAATGCCAATGTCCATCGTGGCGTTCATCGATTGAGCCAACGTGCGACAGATGCCTATGAAGGCGCTAGAAGTAAAGTTAGGGGCTTTTTGAACGCGTCATCAGATAAAGAAATTATCTTTGTCAGAGGTGCTACAGAAGCGATCAATTTAGTGGCTCAAAGTTTTGTCAGACCACAATTGCAAGCAGGTGATGAAATTCTCATCAGCTATTTGGAGCATCACGCTAATATCGTGCCCTGGCAAATGGTGTGTGAACAAACCGGTGCTAAGCTAAAAGTCATCCCCATGACAGAGTCTGGTGAGTTGGATTTATCAGAGTTTGATGCTTTGTTGACGAATAAAACAAAAATCATGGCGGTAGGTCAGGTGTCTAATGCGCTGGGTACGGTGAATCCCGTTAAGCAAATGACACAAAAAGCGAAAGCCAAAGGTATTCCTGTATTAATTGACGGCGCCCAAGCCGTGCCACATATGCAGGTGGACGTGCAGGAACTGGATTGTGATTTTTATGTGTTCTCAGGCCATAAAATGTATGCACCGACAGGTATTGGTGCACTCTATGGAAAACAGGCTCTATTAGAAGCTATGCCACCATGGCAGGGTGGTGGCGATATGATTCTGTCGGTCAGTTTTGAGCATACAGAATATAATTCATTGCCTTATAAATTCGAAGCGGGTACACCTCACATTGCTGGTGCTGTGGGGTTAGGTGCAGCAATTGATTATATGCAGTCAATAGGGGTGGATAAACTCGCCGCTTATGAGCATGCTCTGCTTGAATTAGCGACCGATAAATTATCTGCAATAGAAGGTATCCGCATAATCGGTACCGCAGAACACAAAGCCAGTGTTTTGTCCTTTATGATTGAAGATGTTCATCCTCATGATGTCGGTACTATCTTTGATCAGGAAGGGGTGGCGATCCGTGCAGGTCATCACTGTGCTCAGCCTGTTATGCAGTATTACGGTATTGCAGCAACTGCTCGTGCTTCATTTGCTTTTTACAATACAGAGCAAGAAGTTGATGCACTGGTTAAAGCTATCCATACCACACAGGAGTTATTTGCCTGATGAGTGATTTACGCGATCTTTATCAACAAGTGATCATGGATCACAAAAAAAAGCCTCGTAATTTCAGAGAAATTGCAGACGCGAATCACATGGCACATGGTAATAACCCATTATGTGGTGATGCCTTGGTTGTTTACGTGAAAATGAATGGCGACGTGATTGAAGATGTCAGCTTTCAGGGCAATGGTTGTGCTATCTCTGTTGCCTCTGCTTCACTGATGACGGAGAGCCTGAAAGGTAAAACGTTAGCTGAAGCAGAAGTATTGTATGACAACGTGCATAAAGCATTAACAGGAGAAGATGATGCGGCTGAACTGAGCGGCAAACTCCAAGTACTGGCTGGCGTTAAAGAGTTTCCTGCACGCGTTAAATGTGCAACATTGTCATGGCATACCGTTCACGCTGCCGTAGACAATGATCATGATATTTCAGTTTCAACAGAATAAAAGGGCAGGTTTATGAACGATCAATATCAAATCAGCCCGGAACAGTTAAAAGAAGACGTCATAGAGGTATTAAAAACTATCTATGATCCGGAAATCCCCATCAATATTTACGAATTGGGCCTAATTTACGATATTCAGATAAGTACCTCAGGTAATGTGAGTATCGATATGACGTTAACAGCACCAGGTTGTCCAGTTGCTCAAACATTTCCAGGGGATGTTGAATCTCGCGTCATGTCTGTTCCGGGTGTCAAAAAAGCGCATGTCGAACTAGTCTGGGAACCACAATGGACGAAAGATATGATGACGGAAGCGGCACAGTTACAGTTAGGCATGTTCTAACGCGCTACACTCATCTTTGATGGTATTAAATCCCTTATCTCTAGGATAAATGGCTTGTGCTCTCTCATTAAGAGCACAAGCTTTTTTTTCATCTTTCAAATCAAGACGCGATCGAATGGCTAACCTAAACAGGTTAATGTGTGGGTTTCGATTTAGTTCATTTTCTACCCAGTCAGCGAAAATCTCAATATTGTCGCGAATACCGATCTGTCGGCTTTGTTCATAAAGTAACGACATCGTCACTTGTGTCGCTAAGTCTCGGAAATACGGATTCTCCATAGCCATATCGAACACTTGTTCTGGATCAGAACGCTTTAATAAATAATCACGAAATTCCAGGTTCGCCAGCATACTGTGAGTAAAGAATACGACTGCTACAACCCCACTAATGACTGACAAGCCTTTGAGACTGGTATTCGCAGCTATTGATAACTGTTTTTCATATTTCACACGTGATGGATAAAACACCACAAACAATAATACAAGCATGATGAACCAATGCAGGGAAGAAATATAAAAAGGTAATTCAACCTGTGTGTGAAGTATGATGGGCAATAACAAAGCAGCATATGCGTAACGTCGTCTCACGGGTAAATGCCACAGCATTTTTAATAATGCCACACCAAAAAGTATCAAACCGATACCAGCTAACAGGCCGCCTTCTACCAGCCAGTAGATGATTTCATTATGTGGATGTGAAACACGTTGTTTAGGCAACGTGGCATCAGGATGATGCTCATAAAAATCAGGTTTTGCTAATTGCCATACACGAGCGAAACTGCCGATACCATGACCATAAATTGGACTCTCTTTGACGAGGTCAAAACTGATTGTATAAATACCTAACCTTGCATCACCTGAATAACCAGAGTTCATTGCAGCGGTTTTTTCGACTATTGAGCTTAGCCCTTTATCTGTGTCAATTTGATGAGATGCAATGATAGCCAGACTCATAACTAAAATCACTAATCCCCAACGTTTTTTATTGGTCTGGATATATTTCCAACGGCTTAGCACAAACAGAGGGAATGCCAGTAAAAAACCTAGAATAGCGACTCTCGAGCCACTAAAGCTAACAATGAAGGTTGAGCTGAAAATGGCGATGAATAATAAGGTCATGACTGGCCAGCGCGCATATTTCATAATAGGTCGAGTCAATAGCCAAAATACCAGCATCAGAGTGGTGACCTGAAAACTGGCGTGGTTATTTATCTGCTGAAACGTACCGGTGGGTTCACCCTGTTGATTCACCGGAAGCCAGCCTGGTAAGTCATTCACATACAATATCTGAGCAATGCCAATAATGGCATGCAATACGCTGGCAAGAATGATCCACAAAAGTATCTGATCGATTTTTTTAGGTGTGAAATTAAACTGGAATAGTGCAAAGAAAAATAACACACCACCCCAAGTATAAAATAACCTCAGAAACCACTCTGTCGAGTTAACAACGCCTGCGGCCACACCAGATAATAGCGCCATTACTGGGAAAGCCAATAATAACCATGTAAAGCGCGGCAAAATGATTTTGTCTGACTGACTAAACCGATATAAACCATAAAAGCCAATCACACTACCAAAAAGCCAAACCAGAATATTGTTTGGGATTCGCATACCACTGCCACCAATATTGGCATGAAAGTACATTGAGCCTAGTAGTGTTAGTGCGAACAGAACAAAAAATGTCCTGTAGTTAGAAGTTATATCAGAATTCATAATTGAGCTTTAGGTTAGCGGTAAAACTGGTTCTTTCGGCTTCATTAAATTCCAACGCAATGTCATTTCCATCAACAGAATAGATGCTATCTTTACCATTCTTATCAGCCAGCCAGTCTTCGTATATCAGTTCTATGCCTAGTGATAGGTTGGACTGAAGCTTATAATCAGCAGAGGCGTTATAAATCCAGCCAGATCCTCGTGCTTCGTGTTCAAATTTCCCTTGTAGGCCAGAGCTTTCCCATGAAGCTTCTGCATCGTAAAAGGCATAATGGTATTCAACACCTAATTGAAACTGATATTTATCACTGTGACTATATTCACTGCTAAGCCCAAACCATGGGCCGTACCAGGTTGTTTCGTAGGAACTATCCAGATTGGCGATACCCGCCTCAAACGGAATGGTTTGTTTACCATCCACTATTTTTAGATGTTGTTTGTGATAACTGAAGCCCAGTTTAGGGACTAAAAATAGAGAATGTTGCTGTTGTATATATGCGGGATATTTATAGGCAAGATTAGCCGACATATCGTAGATATATCCTTCATCAGCTCTATTTTTTGACCTAAATGTCTCCATAGTGCGATTGTTGGCTGAATAAACTGATGCCTGACTTTCACCATCCCAAATTTTGCCATAACTAAATTCAGCTTGGGTTAACCACTGGTCTTTTAAAAAAACATCACCACCGATGGAAATGGTAGCTATTTCGATATCTTTCCATGTCAGTTCAGACAAAATATTGGGTACACCAGTTGGCCCAGCTATGTTCCAAGCAAAATCATCTCGCTGATAGCCTGTCTTAATATACATATTCACGCTTTTGTAGTGTGCTGGACTTGGAGCATTAAAAGACGTGTTCTGGCTGATAATCTTATTACCATTTGAATTAACTTTTGAGGATGTGGATGTTGTTGGATCAAAAACATGTAAAGTCAGTTTTCGTTCCTGTGGAGAAGGGGCCGACACGTCTGATACTGTTTTTTCCTCAAAAACATGCATATGAAGTTTAGGGCCTGCCTGAGCAGGCAGGCTGATCCATATCGGTATGCTGTACAAAATGACGACTGCTTTTTGGATTCGAATCACTTTAAAAGTCCCTTTATTTCATCAAACCAGTCACAACATCATTAAACGGCAATGCTGAAACTAAATACATATAGGTGGTTGAACCAGCTGTGCCAGCTGGGTCAAGCGCTTCGGTTTCAACAGTAGAGGCAAGCCACTTGCCGTTAATATCGTCATAATTGATGTTGAGCACATTGTTAGAGCGGTTATATAAAGCAATAGCCGTTACATACATGCCACCTCGTTGCCAGCTAGCGAGTGGCACGGTTTTGATTCTGTGATCTTTAAAGATGCCTGCAGCGACTGAAATCACATCAACCGGAGAGTAAATATCACTTCTTACGCGTTCAATCTCTGGTCGACGAATATTTTCAGCAGCATATTCACTCATCTGCATGTAGAGCTGTTGTCGTTGCTGACTAGCTGAAGTCGCTGTGATTTCCGAGTTTGGATCTTTGTCTATAAATTGGTTAGGCAATGGCGGTGGATCGGGAAAATCTCGGTTGTAACCTTTATAAAACGCATTATCGGTCTGACGAATATTTTCACTTTGTTCTGGTGTATTGATAATGCGAGGCGTGATGAGTAGAACGGTTTCACTTTCTTCCTCACTTTCAGTTGTGCTTCGGAACAATCGACCGAGAACTGGAATTTCACCCAGCACAGGCACTTGCCGTTGTTGGTTATTTTTTGAAGTGCGAATAAGCCCTCCGATGGCTACGGTTAAGTTATCTTTGGCCATGACCGTGCCTGTCAGGCGTGATGTGTCAATGGTATCGATGGGTAGTTCAAGGGCATTACCGCTATCATCAACAATAGGAATCGACCCACCTCCATTCACAATAGATGAACTTTCTTGCTCAATCTCCAACTCAACGGTTTTATCAGAATTAATACGAGGGGTAATTCTGAGAGTAATACCAATCTCTTCGAGCTCCGTCTCTGTTTCGACATAAGCTGGAGAAACCACAATGCCATTGGCAATGGTGGCTGACTGAAAGGTAAATCCGCGCGTTAATACGGCTTCCTGGCCAATAAAGAGTTCTGCCTCACGATGGTTAGAGGCCACCACCATGGGATTAGATAGCACTTTAAGACGGTTATTACGTTCCAGAAATTCGATATTGGCACGCAAACGACTGTTTAAAAACTCGTAAACAAAGGTGCCTGTGTTTGGCAGTGCATTATTACCAATTAACACCGGTTGTTGAGATTGATTACTGCCAGAAGGTTGTAATTCAAAATTGAAAATAGAGTTAAAGTCTTCACCCAGCAGGACATTGAGGATTTTCATTTCCAACATGACCTGTGGTACGGGGATATCCATACGTTTAACAAGACTGGTGATGGACTGAATCACTCTTTTATCATCGGTTCTGACGATGATCATATTGTGTTCGTTATTGACCGTCACATAGATAGGCTGAGCTTGAACGGTCACTTGTTGAAGTGTTTCGTTATCCAGAACATTTGACATCACGCCTTGTGCATTCGGCTGCGTCAATTGAGCGAGTTGATCGACCGTTAGGTCTGACTGACCAATCTGACTACCAGCAGCAATCAGGTTGTTATTGCGACCGCCGCCACCACTCAGGCTTCGGCTATTTCGAACGCTATTACTGCCACTGCGACCGCTTCGACTGCCACCACCACTTATCGTGCGTTCACCAGGCTCACGTCCCAAGGAGAGCAGAACCCGTTGACCATATAAGTCTTCAATGGCTTCTGCAACGATTTGTACGTTGGCATTAAGCAAGGTAAAAACTTCAATATGATCGCTTTCCCTGACTATCAGATCCTGACTGTATTCTTCTCGCGTCATAATCCGATACGTATTGGTATCGTCATCATAGCGATACCACAGATCACTGATACGGCATATGGACTTGACCGCATCGAGAACGGTTGTATTTTTAAGATGAATCGTAATCCGTTTTTCAGTCGCATCAGGTGTCGCAATGATATTGCTATCACTCAGCTCAGACAGGGTACGAATGACATCAATTAACTGCGTATCACTGTATTCGATCTCACTGATTTTGGCTGCTGCATGTCCAAAACTCATGTACAGAAAATAAAATAAAATGGCTGTTGTTAATCTTGCCCAAAATCTAAGCCTAATCATTATCTAAGTACTCTTACTGTGCCTAATATACCTGTCTCAACAGTGATGCTGAGTCGGTTAATATTTGTAATACGAATTGCATTGCGTGGTTGCGACGGATCAACATTGATTTCATCGCCTTCTTTCACCATATGCACTTTGTCTTTACCAATCTGAATCAAGGCCATGGGTTTATCACCTTCATCACTCTCGATATAACCTTTGAAGATTAATTCAGGGACGGTGAACTCACCTCGACCACGCTGAAAACCAGAACCAAACGCGCCATTGTTTTTCTGAAAGGCTGAGCCATGTTCGCTATAACTTGTCTGTGGATCGCTAAATGGGTCTCTCAACAATGGGCGAGAGATTGCTGCTTGTGTGTCGACCGCCGTCAAACTTTGCCAGTCCGACATCGCAGGTCTCGAATTGGGGTTCGCCGAAGCACTGTGGCTGAGCAAAAACAAGCTAAAAATAAAACAGTAACTTTTCATTCGTTTATCCAGACATGGAGAACATAGATTTGAAAAAGGCGTAATAGACGTAACCCACGATGCCACCTATTAACAGAATCGCGGCAGGTTCTGTTGCTGCAGCAATCGCTTTAGTGATGTTGCGAATCTTTTCTTCGTAAAACTGACCAGCATCACGCATGATGGGAATCATGCTGCCACTACGCTCACCCACTAAGACCATTTGTTGGATGAGTTCTTCGATATAGGGTTTATGAAAGCTTTTCCCCATATCATCTCCACGCAAAATACTTTCAGATGCCGCGATGATATTCCCAGAAATGGCTGTGTTACGGATGAGGTCACCAATGATTTCCAACGACTTCACCACTGAAACACCACTTTGTAATAAGGTGGATAAGCCCCACGTAATCTGAGACATGGCACTCGCCGATATCATTGAGCCAATCAAGGGGATTTTTAATAAAAAGATATCAATGTAAAGGCGACCTTCACGAGTGGAGTAGGTATAAATAATGCCACCAATAACCACAATAAAAACAACCAGTAACACATACCATTGTGTGGTAAGAAAGTTGGCAATGCCCATCAACTGAAGCATTTCCGGCGGCGGGGTTCTGCCACTGCGTTCAAAAAAACCAGCAAACTTAGGAATAACCGTCATCATCATAAAAATGAACACACCGATAGTCATCAACAAGACCACAATCGGGTAGGTCATGGTAGAAATTAACTGTGTTTTAATTTCGTGTTTGCGCTCCATAAAATCTGCAATACGCAGTAGGGCGGGTTCCAGCTCACCACTATTTTCAGCACTACGAATCATATGCAAAGCCATTGGCCCAAAAATAGATTCAAATTGTTCCAGTGCCTGTGAAAATGATTTACCCGAACTGATATCGTCATTAAGCGCATTCACAATCTGACGTAATTTGCCACGTTGGATATGGCTGAGAATAGTTAATGCTTCCGTCACAGAGAGTCCTGAGCGAAACATTAATGCCATTTGCCTGAAGAAAAATACCTTCTGAGAGGTTTTTACCGGAATATAGGTAAGTACCTGATCCCAGACTTGATTAAGGCCTTGAATAGAAACAGCCTGACTATCATCGGCAGCCACCCGAATTTGCGTGGCAAAAATGCCTTTCTTCTGGAGCTTACTGACGACAGCGTTTTGGTCTGCCGCCTGAATAAAGCCATGCTTGCTATCACCCGAACTGGTCAAGCCATGATATTCATAACGCATGAGGTTTGACTCCTATTCTCATGCGGCATCCTCTTCAGAAAAGAGGGTAAGCAAGCCCAGACGACGCATTTCATCAAATGTGGTTAGGCCTGCCAATACTTTTTCTTTGCCATCTTCAGCAAGACTGGTGAAGTGCTTAGCCCGTTTACGTAAAGTGAGTTCGTCTACATTTTCTGTAATTAACGCTTCGACTTCATCATCGACCCAGAATGTCTCAAACAGGGCAATACGTCCTTGGTAACCACTACCACCACATATCGGGCAGCCCACTGGAGACCATAGTTCGACCTCACTGTCTTCAGGCAGGCTGAGCGCTTTTAATTGATCCGCATCAGCCAGGGCCGGTTTTTTACAATGCTGACACAAGCGACGCGCCAGACGTTGAGCGATAACGCCGAGTAAGCTTGAACCAATCAGAAAGGGTTCCAGCCCAATATCTTTTAGTCGAGTCACACTCGATATCGCGGAGTTGGTGTGCAAGGTGGATAACACCAGATGGCCTGTCGTTGCGGCTTTAAGAGCGACTTCACCGGTTTCGGTATCACGAATTTCACCCACCATAATCACATCCGGATCATGACGCAGAAAACTACGCAGGGCAGAGGCAAAATTCACCTTGGCATTCATCTGTACTTGTGAAATACCATCAATCACCATCTCTACGGGATCTTCAGCGGTGAGAATATTAATTTCCTCACGTTGAAGTTGGGACAGGGCGGCATACAAAGTGGTGGACTTACCGCTACCGGTTGGACCGGTAATTAAAATAATGCCGTGTGGTTGTTGGATAATCTCACTGAATTGTTCCAAGGCACTGTCAGACATACCAAGCTGTTGCAAGGTAAATAATTGATTATCGGTACCAAGTAATCGAATCGTGACGCGTTCGCCAAACTTAGTCGGGGCAGTAGCGATACGGAGATCAAAGTCACTGCCCATAGGTGTTCGGTGATTAGCGCCGCCATCTTGTGGCATTCTATTTTCAGCGATATCGAGGTTGGACATGACCTTGATACGGCTAATCAGGGACACACCTTCTTCAGGTAAATAGCGGCGGCCATATTCTTGTAAACTGCCATCAATACGAAGCCTGACCAAGTAGTAGTTTTCCAGCGCTTCGATATGAATATCTGAGGCACGATTGAGATAGGCTTCATTCAGTAGCTCAGATACTTCTGATACCGCATCAAAACTCAGCAGGTTTTGCGAGTGGGATAACTGCTGCAGTTGATAATCCATGGTGGCTTTATCTGTGACGCACAGCTGATAGTCCGCTTTTACTATCCTGCCTAACTGATTTTTTAAAACCGGATTATCTGGGCTATCGGTGACAACAGAGAGTACTGATTTGTCATCGTTAGTGGGATGAATAGGTAGAATACGCAGTTGTCTGCATAGTGTTGGTGACAGGCGTTGTAAACGTTTTTCATCGAGCAGGCATTGTGCGGGACGGATAAACGGGTAGTCATTTAATGCTGCAAAGGCATGGATAAAACGGTTTAGAGGAATACGCAGCTGATAACACAAGGTCGAGAGTTCTTCACGCTGCAAGCGACGTGCTTCCTTGCGTGCCGTTTCATATTGCTCACTGGTGATAAGGCCTTGTTCTAAAGCGGCACTGATCAATGCTTTATCTCTAATCGCCATATTAACGTGCCTTTAATGTTCTTAAGGCTGCTTCAAACTGATCTTTGCGTGATGTCAGTCTGCTGGCAAAATCATGCGAGATAGCACGTTCATGCACCCGTTTTGCTAGAGCATATTCAAAGGTCTGATTCCCGAGAGAACGACCTGTTTCCATAATGGAGCGGATCTGTGAAGGATTATGCTCGCGGATAAGATGCGATACCGCGCCATTAACCATCAAAATTTCATTGATAGGAATACGGCCTTGTTGGTCGGATCGTCTTGCTAATGTCTGTGTCACTACGGCACGTAAACACATTGATAGCTGTTGACGAATGGTGTTTTGTTCATCGCCTGGGAACATACCAATTAAGCGATCGATGACCCCAACTGCATCGTTAGTATGTAATGTGGCAAAGACCAAATGGCCTGTTTCCGCAGCGGTGATAGCCGCATGCATGGTATCAAGATCGCGCATTTCCCCCAGCAAGATGACATCCGGATCTTCACGCATGGCGTTACGAATCGCCTCGGCAAAAGAGGGCACATCCACACCGACTTCACGTTGGTGAATGACGGCTTTTTGGTTGTGATGAATAAACTCAATGGGATCTTCGATGGTAAGAATATGGCAGGGGCGATCTTTATTGATTTCATTAATCAAACTGGCCAGTGTTGTAGACTTACCACTACCCGTTGCACCGGTGACCAACACTAAACCATCTTTCAATTTCACCAATTCTGCAATTTGTGGTGGCAGATGCAGCTTTTCCAGAGAGTGAAACTGACCATCCAACCAACGCACAGCAAAGGCTAAGTTACCGCGCTCAAAATAAGCATTGATACGGAAACGCTCATGTTGCTCGCTACTGTAACCAAAATCACAACTACGTTTATTATGCAGCGTATTCAACTGTTCTGATGACATGATGGCTTCAGAGATAGCTTGTAAATCAAACTGTTCCAGACGTTCAAACTGGGTCTGCTCTTCAGTCAAACCATGTATACGCATCACGGGCGAAGTATTCATTGATAAATGCATATCTGAAGCATGATGTTGAATCATGTAGGCCAGATAGCTTTCGAATTGGGCAAGATGAGAAAGATGTTTCATTACAAGGCCAAGGTCATTTCAATATCGAGCATACGGTTGCCTGATAGGGCAGTGCGATCAGTCGTGTTAATACGAAGACGAGTTAAAACGACGGAATAATTCAGTTGTCCGATTTCTTGTAAAAAACTTTGCAAGGCATAAAAATTGCCCGACACATATAGGTCGTACAAAGGACGTTTTAACTCTCCGCTGGGGGCTTGGCTCAAGGTATTTTGTTTAGCCATTTTGCCTGTCACCATCTGAATCAAATCACCTTGATGTGGTCGTTTGGATATCACCAATAGCCCGTTACGTTCAGCCGTGCGAGTAATATCCGACTGCAATTGAGGGAGAGCGCTGGCATTGGTCAGATCCACAAATACATGCCCCGAACCCTCCAGGCTGGTTTGCTCAGCTTCAATGGTCTTTTCAAGCTTTTTAATATCAGAAGTCTCAATTTTTTTGCCGTTGTACTCGGGGAGTTTGATCGGCTTTTGAGCCCGTTTAATTTGCCGGTCTAACTTTTTATCAATGGAACTAAGCTGGTCTTCAATAATCAGCACTTGTCTATCCAGAGACGCGCCACGGAAGAAAAAATAGGCAAACACAATCAGCACGGCACTGAGTACCGCAATCAATACTTTTTCACGCTGACTGGTATTTTTTAAGGATTCACTCATAACGATGCTCGCTGTTGAATGGTGAACTCAAAGATATAAACACCACTGTAGTTATAGCTATCCTGACCATCGAGTCGGCTTGGGCTATTAAGAATGTATAAATTCAGAGGTTGAAGATTGATTGATAAAACGCGATTGAATTCATCCACACTGTTTTGATCAACGGCACGACCGGTTAAAGTGAACTGATACCAATTCGTTTCATTCAATGAATCGATGATCACGCCATCATTCACGCTGTGGGCCAGAGTTGGCAGTAGCTTCTCAATCACATTCTGACGTTTTATCATCACTGACTGCACCAGCTCTTTTTTGTAATTCAGGCTGTTGAGTTCTTGTTCGAGTGATTTGTACTGTGCGATATTTTTTTCTGCTTTTTTGACATCACTCGCTTGAACGCCCCGATCATCCCCATAGGCGTCGAGTTGTTTCTCTTTGGCGGCAAGCGTGGATTGCAACTGTTGTATCTGCCACTGACGCACACCTTCGTAACCCAGAACAATGACAGGCACCATGGCAGCAGCCATCGAGATACGAAACGCTTTACGTTTATAAATCGGTTCCGGTGGTGGCATGCCTGGAAGAGGCGATACCATCAATGGCGCTAAGCCAAGCATATGTGCGGCACAACCTAGTTCAGCAAGGTGACTGAATTTGCTGTTTTGTTGGGCCGACAATTTGATTGGGCTGGCTTTGGGTAAAAATTGTGGACGCAAGTTGATACCTGATTCCACTACTTCAATAAACTCGACATCCACCCCATCAATATTGGCGACAATCCAATTATCGACTTGAGTAAATTGATGCTCATTGAGTGACTCGATAATAACTTCAGCATCCAGTGGTTGGCTGGAGGCCTTAAACATCATGATATCTTGCAAAACTCCATGCTCAACCACCGCACAAAATGCATAAGCGGGGTGAAACTCAGTGATTAATACACGTTCATCATCTGCATCAATTAAAGGTAAAGTACTACCTGCCATGCTGTAGACATGTTTCAGTTCGAGTTTGGCAAACCCTTTCTGATGACTGAGTTTCTTAAACGCATTGACCCACTGTAAATGCTGAGTGATAGGCATAGCAGAGCACAGGTACGCAGCCTGTGAGGCTGGTTCCCCTAACATCTCGTTATCTAATCCGCCATCGGGTAAGGGACGCCATTGTGTCAATAAACGCTGATCAGGTAATTGCAGTTTTTCCTGAATAGCCAAACATTCAGCAATCTGATCTTGTGTAGCAAAATGCTCTCTTACCGCTATCTCGCCAACGCGCATGGCACTCCGACCGCCATGTTTAACAGAGAGTCTTTTTTCGGTGATGACTAAAGATAGAAGCTGCTCGTACTGAGCGAGATTAATGTAGTGACGCTGATATAAAATCCAGCCCAGATCCCATAAAGGGGATTGATCCGCGACAACACTGTCCATTTCCCATCGCATCATTTCAGCCAGATTCATATCACCTGACACATCTGCACTTTGTGTCATCTCCACACGGCTGGGAATGGTATTGATATGTAATAAAACAGCATCTCGCGGTAAATTTTTGCCAGAGGCATTTTTTAACTGGGTGATCACATCCATCATGGCTGCCAACGGCTCAACCTCGCGTGACGTAGCGCTATGTGTCACGCTTAATTCCTGTTTATTGCCTGTTACAATGCTGGCGTGAAGACCTAAACAATCCGTTTTAAGAACGAGTAATCCTTTACCACTGGGTTTTTTGAGTAATGATTCAAACATCAATTTACCTTCAGTGTAATGGTGGGTTGGGAGGCGCCTGGAATGACTTTGATATAGTCATAGCTTGCCGATGATGGTGCGAGCGAGGCATCTGGATCCACGATCAATAGGTGCTCACCAGCAGGAATATATGTGGTTGAGGCTGTTAATGGAGTACTTTCTTCGCCATCTCTATACCACACGGCAGACTTTGAGCTGAAGCGACCTAATGATAGTAAGCCACCTGATACATCTGTCACGGCAGCGGGTATGTCAGCAGTGAAGTGATAGGTACTCCAGTTATCAGATTCTGCTGAGGCAGTTTGATTTCTAAATACGAGTAAAGCAACGACATGAGAACTCGCTTCTGAGGTATTTGCACTCAGAATGTTAATGTTGAGATCAGCTAAGGTGATTTGCCATTCTCTAGCATCAATGCTTGTTGTGATTTCAGGATAAGCTGAAGTAGAAGGGGGGGAAGCCATTATGGCTAAGCTGGCAGTGGAGCCGCCTTCTGAATTACCAACGACAAGGTTAAATTCATTACCCCAACTGTCTTTTATGACACCATCTGAATCAATGTAGTTATTTATATAAGGGCCAAAGTGACCTTTTCTAATACTAAAAAGGCTCAACTGGCCACTTTTACTAGTTATTTCAAAGTATGGGTGAATAACGTTATTAGTTAGCCAATTTTTTGACCAATTATCGCTATCCGAGAGTAAATCAGCTGTACTCGCCGACGGCAACACACCATTATCAATAATAAAACCTGAATAAAGAGGCATATCGCGATAAGTTTTTTGATGCAATAAAGCATTTTTGATTAAGCGTATCTTTTCTTTTGTTTCTTCGTAACGTAACTGTTGATCTTGTTCATCAATAAATAGCAATGGCGTGCTGGCAACCAAGGCAATAATAAACATAACCAACACTAGCTCAAGCAACGTAAAGCCGCTTTGTTTAGCCTTTAATGATGAATGCGTTTGGTGCGAGGTTAGCGAAGACATAAGACTAGATCATCTCCGCTTGAGCCACACAATTTATCACGTGTGCAATCACCGTCGATTGAACGGTCGCAGCTCATAGGTTCATAGATACCATTTGGGCCCAGGCTGACTATGCGAGGAATGCCATCACCAGGAATGCGTGAGTTCATAAAATCAAGGTCAAACAACAAAAATGGTCGTCCCATTTTGTTTATTCTTGTATCGGCATTGCTTGCTTGTGAATACCACTCAAACAGACAATCTGATGTGTTGATGACAGGACAGTCATTGAAACTTTTAGAAACACCATCAACAACAGGGTAGTGCTCATAACTGTCAGGAATCGCGAGTATCGCTTCGTGTGGGTTTGAATCGATAATTTGAGGGTATCCTGAACCGTTTGTCTTCAGGTCATCACCAATATCCACATACATATACTGGGCTTGTTTTAAATAGGGACCGCGCCAGCCTTGTCGGTAATCTACTGACCATTCGGCTTCACTTACATCGACTTTATTAAATAGAAAATCAAGATCAGCCGGTGTTACACGGTTAGGGGGGAACACAACAGAAATATTTTTATTATCCGAGTAAAAGGCTTCAACCGCTTGCGCTATTTGTTTCATGCTATAGCGGGTTGTTTGTAGTTGGGCATCACTGGCGGTATTACCAAAACTCATAATGGCACTACCGGCCACAATCGCCATAATCGCGACCACAATTACCAGTTCCAGCATAGTGAAACCTGATTGCTTGGATAGAGTGGTATATGGAGACAGGCTTGAGTCAGACATCACAACAGACTTTACTGTTTTACAAAAACGTTTTTAAACAGCAAAAAACAGTTTTGTAAAAAAGACTTTTCGATAAGAAAAATGGTTAACGACATTTGAGTATTCAATCCACATGAACTACAACTTAAAAAGGCTGTGGGTGGGCAACCTCCCACCCACAGCAACTCAGGAGACCTGCTAATCAGGTCATTGGAGTAAGGATGAATTACTCTTCTTGGTTACCACGTGCTTCGGCGATTTCATCATCATAAGCGTCGCCGCCTGCATCAAGAATAGCTACAACTTTAATGTCTTCAATTTCCCACTCTGACTCTTCGTCACAAGTTGTTGAGCCGAATTCATCATCAGCTGTTGAACACTCGCCGATTTGATAAGCAACTGAAAAATGAGCATATTTATCAGGACCAGTATTACCGTCAGATGGTGCACGTGCAATGTAATCACCGATGATGCCTGAGTCAGGTCCAATGCCGAACACAGCCACCACCGCATCCTCTTCAAGGCCTAATTCAGCTGGTTCAGAATAAAATGCTACGGGAATTGTTACTCCAGGATCTGTTACGTTGACAGAGGCACCTGCACCAAATTCCCATTCGTCGTCTTCAACAACTGGGCTACGGAAAACCAATGAAGGTTTGACGATTTCCACGGTCGCAACTGCGTCAACGTTTGCATCGAAACCACCTGTAGTATCAAACATAGCAGCACTATCGCAAACGCCATTATGTGCGTAGCGAATAGAATTAAATCCTGCATCTTCCATTGCGCTAATAGCTCCTGAAGCAGTGATATCAGCGATAATTAATGATTCAGCAAGGTCAGCAGTTAAGCCACCATTCACTCTAGGGATGTTAGAAAATGAACCTGCATCACCTAAGAGCTGTGGGTTAACAATATCTGCAGCAACTAATGTGAATTCGCCATCAGTTGCATCAATACCTTCAACACACATCAAAGATTCTAAATCACCAGGAATTAGACGTTTTTCAGATACACGGTAAACTTGGAATGCTTCTTCCATAGCTGCCATAGTGTGAACAGTTGTTTTCTGTGCTGCTAACTCTTCCTGACCATCCAGAGAAGAAATAACGGCACCGGCGATGATAGCCAGAATGGCAACAACGACTAATAATTCCAGCAGGGTGAAACCGCCTTGTTTGTTTTGCAGTTTCTGTGCTTTTGCACGCATATCAGCATCTTTGATCATTGACACATCAGCAGAACGGAATTTGCTGATCATGCTTTTCATTTGTTTGATGTTCATATATTGCTCTCTTCAGGGTGAGTCTCCGCAGCTGCCCCAAGCAGTCTGTTGGTATGACTTTTTTTATTTAATTTTTAGAGGCGAACCCACTTCGCTCTCGATTCAATTACGCTGACAGGTTTGGATTGTCGATAACGAATCGATACTGCTTCCCGCAGTGAAGGATGACTTCCTTCTGCTGGCGTTTTAGAATTTTCATCTCGACCTTGATATCACCAAAACCATCATGCCCAAGCATGTCGTCAAATAATTCCAGTAGCTTGGTTTTTACTGTGTCAATGTTGGTGTCTGTTTTTTCAGTCATGCGATATTCAATTTCTGTTGGTCGGGACGGGAACGAATAATAAACAGGCAATTTATCCTTGCGTGATAGGAAAAATTCCTTTTGTTAAAAATGGCGTTTGCCATGGTCTATATTTGTCGCTGTGAAATGCTTTTGTGATGTAGTTCATGTTATAGCTTTAGTCGATATCAAGGATGATGGAAGGAATAACTGTGTGATTCAGTATGAAAAATTATTTAGAGCGGAGTTTTGGCCAATGAGTTTGAGGGGACTAATTAATCTGCGCATTGTGATGTCCGTTTTTGTCATCATCTTGCTCGGCGCAAGCATGACTATCTGGCAAGCACGCGAATCCGTCAGGGAAGAGGTCAGTTCTTCTTACAATTTGGCATTGCAAATGGTGGAGTTTGGACTTAACCAATTTACTCGCAACATGCATACGGAGGGGGAGTGGATAGAACATATCAGTCGCTTGCGTGAGACACGCCACTTGCAAATCAGTGTTTATGACGAAAATGGTCGTGAAACAACTCTTTCTCGCCGTGGTGATGGTGTGCAGAGAGCGCGTCCACCAGAATGGTTCGTTTCGGCTGTGATGACAGATACCATTAGCTCAACCTATGAGATTAAACTGCCTAATGATGCGATACAGCGCATTGTCATTACCGCAGATCCACTGGATGAAATCAATGAAGCCTGGGGAGAATCGCTTGTCTATTTCTGGTCGATTGTCCTCATGCTTGGCATTATTTTCCTAGCCATAAATGTGGTGTTTCATTCCATGCTGAAGGCCGTTCAGACTATTTTGTCTGGCTTAAAAAATGTAGAAAGTGGTAATTACGAAGAGCATCTGCCGAGCTTCAGAATCAGTGAGTTTGATGCGATAGCAACTGAGGTGAATAACTTAACTGATGCGCTCAGTGTTGCTCGTCGGAATAATCAGGCATTGGCTCGCCACACCATGCAAATTCAGGAAACGGAACGTCGTCATTTATCACGTGAATTACACGATGAAATGGGGCAATCATTAACCGCGGTCAAAGCGATGGCTGTGGCTACAAAACAGCCTGATGCTGAGGTGAATAAAGTTGCGGATTCCATTATCGAAATATGTAATCACTTATCCGGTGTGGTCAGATCCATGATGCGCACACTGCACCCTTTAAGTTTAAGTGACTTGGGTCTATACGCGACATTGACTGATTTAGTGAATGAATGGAAACGTCGACAGCCAATCTTAAAAATCGACCTTAACTGTGAACCTTCTGTAGACGAATTGGACGAAGAAGTATCCATTCATGTGTATCGAATCGTACAAGAATGTCTGACCAATGTGGTTCGCCATGCCAAAGCCGACAGGGTGAATGTGATTGTTAGGCCGACCAGCATTAAAGATGAACATCGCATTACTATTCTGGTTGAAGATAATGGCGTGGGAGGTGGCTCAACAGGCGATGGTTTTGGATTATTAGCCATGCGTGAAAGAGTGCAGAGCATGGGTGGCGAATTTATTTTTGAATCGACAAGAGGACGCGGCGTCAGAATTCGTGTGTGGATGCCCTTTTTAGAGAAAAAACATGACAAATGAACATAAAATCAGCGTTCTACTCGTTGATGACCATGCGGTAGTCCGGGCAGGGTTTCGCATGTTACTGGCTTCTCAGCCCTTTATCGGCGATATCACCGATTTGAATCAAGGTGAGCTTGTCTCTCAGGAATATGAGCGGCTTCAACCTGATGTGGTGGTGATGGATCTATCTATGCCAGGGATAGGGGGGCTGGAAGCGATTCGTCGTCTGCATAAGCAAGATCCCAAGGCAGTCGTGCTGGTTTATAGCATTCATGATGAAGCGATCTATGTAGAGCGCGCGCTCGACGCAGGAGCCATGGGGTATGTGAGTAAAAATAGTGCGGCAGAAGTGCTGGCTGAAGCGGTCAAAACCGTGGCGGATGGCAAGCGTTATATTGAAGAACAACTCATGCCTGAAATTGATGATGTGCGTCATAACGATATTGAGCATTATCGACAAGTACTGGATTTACTTTCACCAAGAGAGTTTGATGTGTTTTGTCGCTTAGCAAAAGGCATGAATGCCCACGAAGTCGCCGCTGATATGCATCTGGGCTATAAAACCATAGCGAACTACAACACACAGATTAAAAGTAAGTTACGGGTAAACACGGCAGCCGACCTGGCTAATATTGCGGTTGTGTTAGGCATTATCAAACCTTGATGACAGAAGGCCAGATACAAACATATCGAATTTGAAGCAGTTGAGATAAAGCAATGACTTGAACCTGTTGTTGCTTTGCTGTTTAACTGGCTCTAGAAAAACATAAATGAGGTATGTTGATGACCGTGACCAAGCCGAAGGATCCGATCTATATTCCCCATGCAGGACCTGCTTTACTTGCCACCCCGCTGTTGAATAAAGGCACAGCATTTAGTGAGCAGGAGCGTCATGACTTTAACCTGACTGGACTTATTCCAAATCGGTTTGAAACGATCGAAGAGCAGGCAGAGAGAGCTTATCTTCAATACAAAACATTCAAGACGCCTATCAACCAACATATCTACTTGCGTTATCTTCAAGATAACAATGAAACCTTGTTTTACTATTTATTAAAGGCGCATCTGGTAGAGATGATGCCGATTATTTATACCCCAACAGTCGGTGAAGCATGTGAACGCTTTTCTGAGATATATCGACGAGCACGTGGTGTGTTTATTTCTTATCCAGATAAAGATCGTATTGATGAAATTTTGCATAACGTGACCAAGGATAAAATTAAGGTCATTGTGGTCACCGATGGCAGTCGAATTCTGGGTTTAGGCGATCAGGGCGTAGGGGGAATGGGTATTCCCATAGGTAAGTTATCGCTCTATACGGCCTGCGCTGGCATTAGTCCGGCATATACGCTACCCATCATGTTGGATATCGGCACAAATAATCAGACCTTGCTGAATAATCCGCTTTATATCGGTTGGAAACACAAGCGTATTAATGACATAGAATATGATGAGTTCATTGAGTTATTTATCAAAGCTGTAAAGAAACGCTGGCCTGATGTGTTGCTGCAATTTGAAGATTTTGAGCAAAGCAAGGCTTTACCAATTCTTGAGCATTATCAGCATCAACTATGTTGTTTTAATGATGATATTCAGGGTACGGCTGCTGTCACGGTTGGCACCTTATTAGCGGCGTGTCAGGTAAAAAATCAAACATTGTCACAACAAAAAATCGTATTTGCTGGCGCTGGATCTGCCGGCTGCGGCATTGCTGAACTAATCATTCGTCAAATGATGGCGGAAGGATTGGATGAAGCACAGGCACGTGAGCGCGTGTTTATGATTGATAAAGCTGGTTTGCTTGTTGACGATATGGCTGGGCTGTTTGATTTTCAACGTAGGCTAAGCCAGAAATCTCGTATTCGAGAGCAGTGGGGTGTTGATAACAGCACATTAGCATTGGATGATGTCATTCAGCATGTACAACCTACCGTGTTGATTGGTGTTTCTGGACAGGCTGGATTGTTTAATGAGCGTTTGATAAAAAATCTGTTATCACACTGTGAAAGACCGATTATCTTTCCTTTGAGTAATCCCTCTAAACAAATTGAAGCCATACCTGAATCATTGATTCGCTGGACCGATGGTCAAGCGATTATAGCGACAGGGAGTCCATTTGAGCCGGTTCACTACCGGGATAAAACTTACCCTGTAGCACAATGTAATAACAGTTATATTTTCCCAGGCATTGGTTTAGCTGTTATTGCTGGGCAGATAAAACACATTACGCCCGAAATGATGATGGTGGCCAGTGAGGTGCTTGCTTCAGCGTCACCGTTTGTGAATGGCAAGGGCAGTGATTTATTGCCAGCATTAGACAATATTGCTGAGTTGAGTAAGAAAATGGCATCACAAATTGTGAAAGTGGCTCAACAACAAGAATTAGCTCCCTTTATTTCTGATCAAGAACTAGAGCAAAAAATTGAGAAAATCTTTTGGTGTCCCGATTACCGCGAATATAAGCGAGTGAGTATTTAGGAAAAACTTCCTGCCTACCATTTGATAAAATTTCACGAAATAGGAATTTTTCCTGTTCTGTTCAATGGATGTTATAATTTACCTACAAGTTTGATCATTGCTCTTGTGGGTAGAGACTGATCTTTTTGATCTAATCTAATAAGGAGCTCAACACTATGACTTCAATGTTCTTGAAGACCATCCCCGCTGCCATCGCTTTAACACTCAGTTCAACAGCATTCGCTGATACGGACAACTACGACTTAGATGATATCCGTAGCTGGGATATCGTCAAAATTGAAACATGTTTAGATGCGGCATTAGACACTATTCCTGGTCATGCTCGTAAAGTCGAAATGAAAATGGAAGGTGATGATCCTATCTACGAATTCGACATTGAAGCGAAAGCTGATGGCAACACTTACAATGTGGAATGTAACGCTGAAGAAGGTTTCATTACAGAGATTGAGCGTGAAGTGGATGCTAATGATCCTGTTTTCAAAAAATTAGCTAAAATCTCACAAGCGGAAGCGAAAGAGTTCGCTCTTTCTGTTCACCCGGGTGAAGTCGTTGCTTCTGAATACGAAGTGGGCTTTGACGGAGATGCGACGTATGAATTTGATATTCAAAGCATTCATGGCTATGAAGTCAAAGTCGATGTGGATGCAACCACTGGTGAAATTGAAGAAGCCAATATCGAACTGTATGAAATTGGTATGGAAAAAGAATAAGTTAGTTTATTCTGAAATAAAAAAAGCCGCTGTTCATCAGCGGCTTTTTTTTGCTCACAATCAGAGAGTGGGTTAGCTCAGAGCCTTAAGTTGTTGTTCAAGTAAGGCATAGGATTGTTTGAGCTCTGCTAATTTCTCTTTTTCTTTTGCCACGACCTCAGCAGGTGCTTTGGCGACGTAATTTTCATTCGACAGCTTGCCTGAAGATTGTTTGATGACTTTATCCAGCTTCGCCATTTCTTTATTCAGGCGATTGATTTCAGCCTCTTTATCGATCAAACCTTCCAGCGGAATCAGAATTTCCATTTTACCCACTAATGCTGTTGCAGCTGCGGGTGCAGCACCTTCCAGAATTTCAATTGATTCAAGGTTCGCCAGACGGCTCAGGAACTGCTGATTACTGCTCAGAATGGCTCTATCTGATTCAGAAGCATCTTTGAGCAAGACCGGCAATGTTTTCTTCGGTGCAATATTCATTTGCGAGCGTATAGAACGGATACCCGTAATGAACTGCATGACCCATTCCATCTCGGTGACTGCCGCATGATCAACCTTATTCTCATCGGCTATAGGATAAGGCTGACGCATAATCGTCTTACCGTTTACTCCAGCGAGCGGGGCAATGGTCTGCCAGATTTCTTCTGTAATAAACGGCATAAACGGATGTGCCATTCTTAATGTGGCTTCCAGCACACGCACCAGTGTACGACGTGTACCTCGTTTGGCTGCATCAGAAGCGGATTCGCTATTTAATACTGGTTTGGATAGTTCTAAGTACCAGTCACAGTAGCTGTTCCAGATAAATTCATAAATACCTTGAGCAGCGTGATCAAATCGATAAGCTTCAATCGCTGCACTGACTTCTTTTTCAGCGATTTGCAATTGCGAAATAATCCAGCGATCCGCCAGACTGAGTTCCACTTCATCATTGTCAACACCGGTGTCTTGTCCTTCGGTGTTCATCAAAACATAACGCGCTGCATTCCATAATTTATTACAGAAATTACGGTAGCCAGCGATACGATTCATATCAAAGTTGATATCACGGCCGGTAGAAGCCAGCGAAGCAAAGGTAAAGCGCAGTGCGTCTGTACCATGGGGCTCGATGCCCTCCGGGAATTCTTTGCGTGTCGCTTTTTCAATTTTCTCAGCCAGTTGTGGCTGCATCATGCCCGACGTACGTTTTTGTACCAGTGTTTCTAAATCAATACCGTCGATGATATCGATTGGATCTAGCACATTACCTTTGGATTTTGACATTTTATGGCCGTGCGAATCACGAACCAGACCGTGAATGTATACTTCTTTGAACGGCACATCATCCATGAAATGAATGCCCATCATCATCATTCTGGCTACCCAGAAGAAAATAATGTCAAAACCGGTAACCAACACATTACCCGGATACCAGGTTTTTACTGCGTCATCCTCCTTAGGCCAACCTAGAGTTGAGAAGGGCCAAAGTGCTGAGGAGAACCAGGTATCAAGTACGTCTTCATCCTGAGTTAATTGAATGTCTGCAGCGAGGTTATTCTCAGCTCGAACAGCCTCTTCATCATGACCTACATAAACATTGCCTTGCTTATCGTACCAGGCAGGAATGCGGTGACCCCACCAGAGTTGGCGCGAGATACACCAGTCCTGGATATCACGCATCCAGCTGAAATACATGTTTTCATAAGACTTAGGTACAAACTTCACTTTGCCTGTTTCGACTGCTTCAATAGCTGGTTTGGCCAGTGTTTTTGCATCGACATACCATTGATCTGTCAGCATCGGTTCAATGACGACGCCACCACGATCTCCATAAGGTACCGTCAGGTCATGATCTTTGATTTCTTCTAGCAGACCTGCTGCATCGAAGTCGGCGACAATCGCTTTACGTGCGGCAAAGCGCTCTAATCCACGATAGGCTTCCGGAATACTGGCTTCAATGTCAGTATTGGCACTGCCATCTGTATGGAATATTTGTGGAACATCACGTACATCAGCGTTGAGTGTGAAGATATTGATCATGGGCAGACCACAACGCTTGCCAACTTCATAGTCATTGAAGTCATGGGCTGGTGTTACTTTTACCGCGCCCGTGCCTTTTTCCATATCGGCATGTTCATCACCCACAATCGGAATGCGTCGATTAACTAACGGCAATAGAATCTCTTTGCCAATCAGATCCTTGTAACGTGGATCTTCAGGATTCACAGCGACACCTGTATCACCCAGCATGGTTTCTGGACGGGTAGTGGCGACAACGATGTAATCCTTACCTTCACTGGTGGTCAATCCATCAGCAAGCGGGTAGCGCAGATGCCACATATGACCTTTTTGTTCGCGGTTTTCTACTTCCAGATCAGAGATGGCGGTGTGGAGTTTGGGATCCCAGTTAACCAATCGTTTTCCACGATAGATGAGGCCTTCTTTGTATAAATTCACGAAGACGTGTTTAACCGCTTCAGACAAATCGTCATCCATGGTGAAACGATTACGGGACCAATCCAGTGAGGAACCAAGACGACGTAATTGACGCGTGATGTTACCGCCGGATTCTTCTTTCCATTCCCAGATACGTTTGGTGAAGTCATCACGACCAAGATCGTGACGTGTTTTTCCTTCGGCGTTAAGTTGGCGCTCTACCACCATCTGCGTGGCGATACCGGCATGATCGGTTCCGGGTTGCCATAAGGTATTGTCACCTTTCATTCGGTGATAACGAGTCAAGGTATCCATGATGGTGTTATTAAAGCCATGGCCCATATGCAGGCTACCGGTCACATTGGGTGGAGGTAGCATAATGGCGTAGGGTGAACCTTCACCTGTCGGCTTAAACTCGCCAGCCTGTTCCCATTTCTGGTACCAGCGTTGCTCAATTGCGTCAGGGTTGTATGTTTTTTCCATGTGATGTCTTGTCTGTCTGGTCGGTGTACGGGATATACGAACGTAGTCTGTATACGATACAAAATAAACGACGCATTATACCTGCTGTGAGAACATCTGTTCAGGGCAATGTTTGTTTTGAGTTTTTCTAGCGGTAGTGGCGTGGTCTATACGTGGAAAGTTTCGATTTCATAGCCACGTTGTTTGTAAAACTGAAACCGTTGACGACCAGCCTGTTTGCTGGATTCATTATCATCAATAATTTCTGCCACACGCTCAAACTGACTAAAAAATAGAGGTTGTTCTTCTGTCAGGTTAATCATCACATCCATCAGTCTTGGAGGCTGTTTATCCTGATAGCCGATGAGTACAGGGCTTTGATTATCTGTTTGATCAGTCACTTCGTGAGGGACAAAACTGTCTGGTCGAATTGCCCAGAGGGCCGTGTCCATTGACTGACTTTCCTGTTCAGATGCAGTGTGGATATAGATTTGATGACCTTGATGATACGCCTTTTCAGCAAGACGGCAGGCAAATGCCTGCCGCTTGTCTAACTCACTCGATTTGAGAATATAGAAGCTGATTCGAGTCATGGTTACTGATTAGACTCGATGCGATTCAGCAGATATTGAACTAACATCGGCACGGGACGACCAGTAGCGCCTTTGTTTTTACCGCTATTCCATGCGGTACCTGCAATATCAAGATGCGCCCAAGTATATTTTTCAGTGAACCTTGATAAGAAACAAGCGGCAGTAACACTACCAGCCTCTTTACCACCGACATTGGCGATGTCGGCAAAATTGCTGTCCAGCAAGGGTTGATAGTCATCCCACAAAGGCAATTGCCATGCACGATCAAAACTATCATTACCGGCTTTTAACAAGTCATCAGCCAGTTGTTGATTATTCGCCATTAAACCTGTCGTTGTGCTGCCCAAAGCCACAATGATAGCGCCAGTCAGTGTGGCAATATCAATGACGATTTCAGGATCGAAGCGCTCGCTGTAGGTGAGTGCATCACACAAAATTAAGCGGCCTTCAGCATCAGTATTGAGAATTTCGATGGTTTTACCAGCCATGCTAGTGACGATATCACCAGGTTTGTTGGCATCACCATCAGGCATGTTTTCAGAACTTGGCACCACGCCCACTACATTGATCGGCAGATTTAATTCTGCCACTGCTTGCAGAGTGCCAAGCACGCTCGCTGAGCCACACATATCGTATTTCATCTCATCCATGCCTTGAGATGGTTTAAGTGAAATACCACCGGCATCAAAGGTGAGCCCTTTACCCACTAATACGACTGGTTTGCTGTCACCCGCGCCTTTGTATTCCATGGTGATTAATTTGGCAGGCTGGCGGCTGCCGCGAGATACGGAGAGCAGAGAACCCATACCTAGGGCTTCCATATCCGCTTCTTCTAATACAGTGGTATTGATCGAAGCATATTTTTCACCCAAGGCAACTGCTTGTTCTGCCAGGTAAGTTGGGGTACATACGTTGCCTGGAAGATTCCCAAGTTCACGAGCCAGATTCATCCCTGCGCCGATGGCTGCACCTTGTTCAGCTGCTTTTTGGATGTCAGCAGCGTCTTGTTCAACAGAAATAGTGCATGCTAGCAGCGGTTTTTCGACCGATTTCGTTTCAGATTTCGTTTGTGAATATTTATATAATGCTGTTTCTGCATTGCAAGCAATTTGACGTGCTTTCCACGCAGTATTGCGATTATTCACTTCGATATCAGTAAAACTACACACGGCTTTCTCAGCGCCACTTTCATTCAGCGCTACAATCGCTGCAGATGTGGCGGTGTTAAAATCATTTTCTGTTGTTTTTGTTTTTTTGCCGAAGCCGACTAGTAATACTCGAGGGCTGTTTATCTCAGCTAGATTGTGAAGGAATAAGGTTTGTCCTGGTTTTCCGCTAAAGTCACCATTATCAACGATACGCTTGATTTGGCCTTGTGAAGCTTTATCAAGTTGCTGGGCGGAAGGGCTGAGTTCACCCTCGTTGTATATACCAACGGCAATACAATCGGTTTTCTGAGATGCAAGGGCATCACTAGTGACAAAATACTGCATGGATTTCTCCTGTAAGGACAATTTGGTTTAGACTTCGTTATTTTAGTGTGTCAGATAATACCAATCTATTCTAACCAAGACTCTTAATTCATGCGCAACGTTCCACAACAGATTTTTTCCTGGCTATGGGTCATAGACCGCTACATGCTCAAGGAATTTGTGATTAACCTGACGGCAATTACAGGAGTTCTTTGGTTAATTTATATCTCTACACGATTTGCGCGCTACCTGGCTGAGGCAGCCGTCGGCAATATGCCTGCCGATGTTATTTTTAGTCTGCTCGGTTTCAGTTCGCTTGGCGCTCTATCTATCTTGCTACCCATAGCAGCCTTTCTGGGAGTGATGCTCACACTCGGGAGAATGAGTTCCGATAATGAGCTGACAGTGATGGCCGCCTGTGGCATTTCGCGTAAACGAATCATTAGAAATGTGTTGATATTTTCCGGTGTTGTGGCAGGCATAGTTGCGTATCTGTCGCTAACTATTGTGCCTAGTGTCTTGGCTGAACGCTACGAACTTGAGCAAAAAGCTAAGATGTCAGCGAATACGACCGGTTTGGTTGCGGGGAGTTTTAAAGAAAGTCGAAATGGCGATTGGACATTTTATTCTGAAAAACTTAGTAGCGATAAACAGTTAATGGAAAACGTATTTATCGAAATTCACCGCAAGAACAAGCCGCTGATTTTTCGTTCTGATACAGGCCATTTTGAAGTAGATGTCGATACCGGCGATAAATTTCTGGTACTGAATGAGGGTTATCGCTACGAAGGAAAAGCAGGCCAACAAGATTTCACAATTGCAGAATTTGAGTCACACAGTTTGTTGGTAGAAAAAGGCGATGATGGACAAGTCAGAGAACGCCATAAAGCGCTCCCGACCAGTGTGTTATGGCAACGCGGCGGTTTGGAAGATATTGCTGAAATTCAATGGCGAATTTCTGCTGCCATCATGACGCTTGTGTTGTGTATATCAGCTATTCCATTATCTAATGCCGGCCCCAGACAAGGTCGCTATGCGGGTTTTGTCCCCGCCGTATTGCTTTACATTATCTATAGCAATTTGCTTGGTGTGAATCAGGCATGGATTGAAAAAGGCAGTATTAGTGTCGGTGTCGGAATGGTTTGGGTTCACCTACTAATGGCGATGATCATGCTGTTTTTGATGTATAGACAAAAAATCCAACGACTGCTCACACAACAAAAACGAAGACGTCAGCAATAATGAAAATTCTTTCCAGATATATCGCATCTCATATTCTCTCCAGCACTTTTGTTGTGTTATTGGTGCTTCTTGGGCTTTATACCTTTATGGATTTTGTGACTGAGCTAGACGATCTTGGCAAAGGACAATATCAACTTCTCGATATTCTTAGCTATCTAGCCTTAACCATGCCAAAACGTATCTATGAATTACTACCTGTGGTTGCGTTATTGGGTAGTGTGATTGGCTTAGGGAATTTGGCAAGTCAGAGTGAACTGGTGGCTATGCGAGCTGCGGGTATATCAATCAAAGATATCAATAAGTCTGTGATGATCGTAGCGGCTATTCTCGTATTAATAGCGATTGTCGTTGGTGAGGTCATCAGACCAGTAACAGAAGAACATGCCAGAGAATTACAGTCTGTGGCACAGACTGGCACCGTCGGTACGCGTTCTGAGCATGGCTTCTGGACAAGAGATGGTAATCATTTTAATCATATAGAACGTATTAATAGTGATGGAACATTTACCAATATTGCCATTTATGAGTTTGACGGGGCCAATAGATTACGGGCACTGACTAAAGCCAGTAGTGCCAAGTACGAAGATGATGGGTGGATATTAAACGATGTCGTGCAAAGTACTATTGATGAGAATGGTGTAAAAGTCAGTTCGACAACACATGCTCGCTGGAAGTCACAATTGAACCCAGGCATGTTAAATGTGGTGGTGGTGCCGCCTGAGTTTTTGGCGGTATGGAATTTATTGGATTATATCTCTTTCCTTGAGACAAACCATCAGTCAGTCGCTCAGTACGAATTGGCTTTCTGGAGTAAAGTAATGATGCCGCTCAGTACGGCAGTTATGGTCTTGTTGGCTGTGCCATTTATCTTTGGACCATTACGCTCATCACCCATTGGCGGCAGAATTCTGGCTGGCGTTTTGATTGGCTTAGGTTTTTACCTGTTTAATCAAAGTTTTCAGCATATCGGTTTGGTTTTTGGGTTATTGCCTTGGCTGGCCGCATCGTTTCCAACATTATTATTTGCCGGTTTAGCATGGTGGATGAACAAGCGAGTGAAATAGGCTGTTGATAAAACGAATGAATTAATGCCAGAAGAATCTGTCATGAACTGACAGATTAAAGATGGCGTCCCCTAGGGGGTTCGAACCCCTGTTACCGCCGTGAAAGGGCGGTGTCCTAGGCCTCTAGACGAAGGGGACCCAGTAACTTTAAAACTTTTTCTACTTCTTAAAAATAAAAACGGGTTTATTGCAAACCCGTTTTGATATTGGCGTCCCCTAGGGGGTTCGAACCCCTGTTACCGCCGTGAAA
>CENM01039796.1_pt1 | contig 76659 bp, 68 predicted proteins | sample 530261 | NCBI WGS metagenome assembly CENM01 (sample SAMEA2619854, study PRJEB7988) | marine metagenome | biome: marine biome (ENVO:00000447); feature: deep chlorophyll maximum layer (ENVO:xxxxxxxx); material: "saline water (ENVO:00002010), including plankton (ENVO:xxxxxxxx)" | depth 80 m
CCTCAAAATCGTTTAATCAGCTTACCGCCAGGTATTGACCGTGACAGGCAGCGTCCTGCCAATGCTGAACACATTCGTCAGCAAGTCCGTGCTGAATTTAATATTGCCCAAGATGAATGGTTAGTACTGATGGTGGGGACTGGCTTTAAAACCAAAGGCGTTGATCGCGCCATTGCTGCATTAGCCAGATTACCCAAACAGCTCAAAGATAAAACGAAGTTAATGGTGATAGGTGACGGTGATAACCGTTATCTACAACGCCAAGCACAGCAAGCCTCTATTGCTCAGCAAGTGACATTTCTTGGGGGACGTTCCGATATTCCCCGGTTTTTGCTGGCGGCCGATCTGTTAATTCACCCAGCAAGAAAAGAAAATACAGGTACGGTGATTCTAGAAGCTATGGTGGCAGGGTTACCAAGCTTGGTATCTGATGTCTGTGGTTACACCAAACATGTGACTAAGGCAGATGCGGGACGGGTTATTAGCGATGCCGAGAATGCAGAAAAAACGGCTTTAGATCTAGCGGAAATGTTGGATAAAGACGAGTTACAGTATTGGTCGAAGCAAGCGCTTCATTATGCTGCAACAGAAGATTTGTATAGTATGCCGCAGCAGGCTGCCACAGTGATTAAATCACTGGCAAAACAAAAAAGGGAAACATAATGACGAAAACGGTATTGGTTACTGGTGGCGCGGGGTATATTGGTTCACATATTTGTGTGGTGTTATTAGAAGCCGGTTTTGAGGTCGTGGTGGTGGATAACCTCAGTAATAGTTCAGCCATTGCCCTAGATCGTGTCAGTCAGATTACCGGTAAAAAACTGGCCTTTTATAAAGCTGATTGTCGAGATAAAACTGCATTGCAAGGTATTTTTAATACGCATCCTATTGACGCTGTTATTCATTTGGCTGGCCTGAAAGCGGTGGGTGAGTCATGCGCATTTCCTTTGATGTATTACCAGAATAATCTTGATGCTACCTTCGTCTTGCTTGAAGTAATGCAGCAGTTTTCTGTTAAAAATTTTGTATTCAGCTCATCAGCTACTGTGTATGGTGACCCGGCTTCCATGCCTGTTAATGAAACATTTCCAACATCAGCGACCAATCCTTATGGGCGAACCAAGCTGATGATAGAAGAAATTCTGGCGGATATGGTCAAGGCGACGCCAGATCAACTTAGTGCGGTGTTATTACGTTACTTTAATCCGGCTGGTGCACACGAGTCTGGTCTTATTGGTGAAGATCCTAGCGCTATACCGAATAATTTGATGCCTTATGTCACGCAAACAGCCATTGGTAAACGAGAGTGTCTGTCTGTGTTTGGCGGTGACTATGACACAGTAGATGGTACAGGGGTGCGTGATTACATTCATGTGATGGATTTAGCTAGAGGACATCTTGAAGCACTTAACTGGCTGGAATCAGAAGCAACCGCGCCATGTTGTAAAGCCGTCAATCTTGGCACAGGACAAGGTTACAGCGTACTTGAAGTCATCGCCGCTTTTGAGCAAGCCTCCAATAAAGAGGTGAAATATCAAATTGTTGAACGCCGAGCGGGTGATGTGGCCATCAATTATGCTGATCCTGCGTTAGCAAAATCATTACTTGGCTGGACTGCTGAGAAATCACTTGAAGATATGGTCACCGATGCGTGGCGTTGGCAGAGTCAAAATCCTAACGGGTATGGTAATGCTTGAGTTATCCAACACGACTCTAGTCGGTAAAGGCTTGCACAGAGAAGTACATGTGCATCCTGATGATTCATCAAAATGCGTCAAAGTGGTCGTTTTACGTGGTGAGAAAGAAACACGTCGTGAACAGGCCTATTATCGATTTTTACAACAGCGAAATATCGACTGGCTAAGTTTGCCAAAGTTCTATGGTAATGAAGACACCAATATGGGATCTGGTGCGGTGTTTGATTTGATTCGTGACGAGGATGGTCAGGTTTCAAAAACATTAGAGTTTTATCTGGATAATCTGGCATCGACTTCTGCATTAGTCGAACCCATCAGTCAGGCTCTGAGCAGATTGAAACAGGATTTGTTAGAACAGAACATTATTACCATGACACTCAAACCGAAGAATATGGTTTTGCAGCAGCGAAATGATGGCATGAGATGTTTGATTATCGATAATATCGGCAACTCCGATATCATTCCGATTAGCAGTTATGTTCGGTTTTTCGGCAAAAGAAAGATTGAACGGAAATGGGAAAAGTTTCAACGCCTGTTATCAAAGCAATTTATTAACCAACCCAGCATACAGAAAATTATAAAAGCAATATAAGGACATTGGTTGGTGACGGACAAGAAAATTTTAATTCTGGATGGAATTGGTGGTGCCACTCTCGGTCGAGATATTCATGCTTGTATAGACAACTCAGAATATTATGATTTAGCTAAGTTGGAGAATATCAGCTTATATAAGCCTCGCTCAGCTTTCACAAAAGTACAACGAAAACTATCTGAGAAAAATAGTTTTTATTACTTACCCAAGAAACGTTTTGAGTCGTTGTTATCATTAATTGAGGAAATTAAACCTGACAGTATTTTTGTTATAGGTTTTTTATATCGCTTTATTAAACCCAACCACCTCGCAGATTTAGCTAAAACTAAAGGTATAAAACTCTATTTATACGATACTGATAGTTGCAATCTATATTCAAAGCGTAGAGAGTTTATCTATTTTATTGAGAATGAAGTCCGTGTTTATGATCGCGTATTTTCATTTTCAAAAGTAGTGACAGAGTTTTTCAATCGAAAAAATATTAATACGATATTTTCACCTTTTGGGGCTAATCTGGTTGAAGCTGAGCCAGCTAAGTATCAGCATGACGTTTTATTTGTAGGTAGCGCTGATCTGAGACGTTGTTTTATGCTGGAACATATTGCTGATTATGTTTCTATCAAGGGAAATCGATGGAAAAGAAATCAATCAATAATGTCACCTGCTTTACAACAGAAAGTTGATGACAAACCGTTATGGGGACAAGAACTTTATCAGCATCTTGTCAGTTCTAAGATTGTATTGAATATCACTCGAGGGCCATTCTATGCAGCTGAAACTGGTGTTAATTTAAGAATCTTTGAGGCAATGGCGGCAGGGTGTTTTGTCTTAACAGATTATTGTGATGAAGTGGCAGATTTATTCGAGATTGGTTTGGAAATTGAGACGTTTAAGGGCTCAAAAGAGCTGGTAGAAAAAGTGCTTTATTATTTGAGTAATGATGATGCCCGTTTAGCTATAGCTAAACGGGGACAGCAGAAAATAAGCCAACACTACACCTGGAAAAAACGTGTTGAGTATATGCTGAGCTATATGGATTAAATCAATCTACTTTGTGATGAGTATATCTTCCATCACTAAATACTGTAGATCAGAACCGAAAAACATATTTAATGCATCAGTTGGGCTACATACCATTGGCTCTCCGCGGCGATTCAGCGAGGTATTTAAAACCACACCATTGCCCGTGAGTTTCTCCATTTCCTGCAGCAGTGAGTAGTAACGAGGATTGGTTGCTTGAGTGACAATTTGAGCCCGAGCCGTACCATCTTCATGCACGACTTCAGGAATACGCGACTTCCAACTTTCAGCCACATCAAATGTAAATGTCATATACGGGCTAGGATGATCTGTCTGTAATATTTCTGGTGCAACTGTATCCAGCATACTAGGACAGAAGGGGCGCCAACGTTCACGATATTTAATCTGGGCATTAATTCTGTCAGCTACGCCTGAATGACTCGGTGAACCCAGAATACTTCGATTACCTAAAGCGCGAGGTCCAAACTCCATATGCCCCTGGAACCAGGAAACTGGATTACCATCAGCTAGAATTTTAGCTGTTTCGGCGGTGACATTGTTCATTCGCTCCCATTTAACTGGCTGTTCGTATTGCTCACAGGCCTCAATACATTGTTCAGTGGTATAGGCTGGGCCTAAGTAGACATGCTCCATTTTTTCTACGGGTACACCGGATAATTGTGAAGCATAACTGGCCGCACCAATGGCAGTACCCGCATCGCTTGCCGCTGGTTGTACAAACAGTTCTTTGACACCGGACATGGCAATAATACGCTGGTTGAGTTTCACATTGAGAGCCACACCACCAGCATAAGCGATTTTGCCAGTGTCTTTAATAATGTCACCCAGATAAAAATCAATCAGTTTTAAAGCTGTTTTCTCTAACAGGTCTTGGATGCTTGCGGCGTAATCGATGTAAGGCTCATCTTTTTCATCGCCTTCTCGCATAGGGCCGAGCCATTCGATTAACTCAGGACTGAAAAAGTAGCCTTTGCCATTCTTCTTGTAACGGCGAGTGCCTACGACATTGACCAGTTTGGTATTGACCTTGAAGTCACCGTTTTTGTAGTCAATTAAACGTGAGAAGTCGAAACGCTTCGGATCACCATAAGGGGCCATACCCATTACTTTGAATTCGCCATCCAGCATTTCAAAGCCAAGATATTCTGTTAATGCACCATAGACACCACCAAGTGAATCCGGATCATAGAATTCTTTGATCTTATGAATCTTGCCATTTTCGCCATAACCAAAAAAAGTAGTGGCATATTCGCCTTTACCATCAATACCGATAATGGCTGTTTTTTCTTTAAAACCACTCAAATGGAAGGCACTACTGGCATGCGCTAGATGATGTTCAACTGGGACAAATTTAACGCGTTTCGCTCCGATACCTAGATCATCTAATAACTTCATTACATTTCGGTGATTCCGCCAATATCGACGGTTACCGCTGAATAAAGCGGTAAGTGCGCGGTCAGGGGCATACCAATGGCGCTTTGCATAGTGCCAGCGTGCGGGTGATTTCAGGCCAATCTCAGCGTAAGGGAAAGCCACAATATCAATCTGATCGGGACGAATACCAGCCTGTTCTAAACAGAATTTAGTGGCCTCATAAGGCATTTTCCCTTTGGCGTGCTTGTCACGCAGAAAACGCTCCTCTTCAGCAGCAGCTACAAGCTTTCCATCAATATATAAAGCAGCAGAGGCGTCGTGATTTACCGCGCCAGACAAACCTAAAACGATCATGATGTGATATATGTCTTTGAGTTAAACAGTGCGTAAGTATATCGCATGCAGTCGGTCAACACGACTAATGACGTTTTGCTTTTTTGGGCTTAGCAATTTTATGTAAAAGTTGTTTAGTCTTTTTAGACAATGGTTGTTCATTGAAATACTGTTGTAAAAAGAAAACGCGGTCTTTCATTGACCAATCTTCATTAGCATGACGGTCTAGTGTGCCCAGATCTCTCAGCATCGATTGTCTGACCAACAATGTACGTTTCATTTTCTCCAGATCGATGATTTTTATCTTCCAGCCGTTAGATACTGGCTTAGCAAAAATGTGTTTGGGATAAAGTGAATTATGTTGAAAATGTGCTTGGTGCATATTCACCAATACATGAGCTACAGCTTTCAGTAATTGTTTACGTGACACATTTGATAAGGTTGAGGGAGAAATGTTTTCGAGTGATTGATAATCTCGAAGCTCTTTTGTAACCAGTATCGCCCTTGACTGGTCACATGAAAAATAGACAGGTTCAAGTGTAGGAATATGCTTAGCCGTAAGTTTAAGAATATTGTTATATTCTTTTTGAAAGGTATGAATGCCTTTTAAAGGATGACACCATGTTTTTGTGCGATGATTTTCCTGACGTTTGATAAACACATCAATAGCACCATGTGTTGTTTCAAGTACATATTTAACCACACCACTCCAGCCACCGCGTCTGTGGTTTGGGGGCTCGAACCAATCTGTATCCAGTTGCCATATCGTGTCAAAGTCATATTTGTTTTTGTGTTTTATGTCTGCCATTTTTATACGACCTGATTATTGAATATATTTGCTATGTAAAGTAATGCATTATTCTTAAATACTGATTAATTGGCAAAAACAGATCAGTTAAGGTGAGAGAATTTTCTTTATTTGCTCTAATTTCCAAAATGCTCTCCTCCCAGCTTCATCAGAAAAGTAAGTATGTAGTTTCATAAGCGAAGCATCATGACTATATGCTGACTCTCTGTTGTTGGCTGAGTGAACCAGTAACTCTGCTAACTTTTCAGAAGATGCAAAAGGAAATAATAGCCCTGTGTTTTCTACAATTTCCTTTGCTCCTCCACAATCACTACAAATAATAGGCAGGTTCGCAATCATAGCTTCCAATACGACCATACCAAAAGGCTCACTATCAGAGGTCAAGACAAAAATATCGAAGGCTGTAAAGTAACGCTTCGCATCTTTGATGTAGCCAATAAATTTGATGTTGTCTTCTACATTCAGTGACTGAGCAAGATCATGAAGTTTTTGTTGAAGTTTGCCCTTGCCAATAATAATTAACAAAGTATTCTCAGGGAGCGCATGCTTTGCTTTGGCAAATGCCCGAATCAGTGTCTCTTGGTCTTTATCAGGATGTAATCTGCCTACATTACCGATAACATAAGATTCATCAGGAATATCTAGCATTTCTCTGGCTTTAGCTTTACTCAAGAGCTCATTTTTTGAGTGTTCTATATCCACTCTGTTATATAAAGTTTTGATCCCATCTACGGGAAAACGGGGTAAGTGCTGTTTTATATCGGCTGATACAGCCTTGGATACCCCTATGAGTAATAAGCGAGATGAGAAGAATTCTGTAAAAAGCCTTCTTCCTAAACGGTCAAAGTCACCAAAAGCGTGATGAATACTCATTACAGGAAGTTGTGTGGCAATGAGGGCTAAATATGTTGGTTTTGTCCTATGTGCAATACAAAGTTCGTAGTGTTTTTGTTGAGATATTCTCTTCACTCGTTTCAGTAGTGATAACTTAAGTCCTTTGAGTTTATGCTTTGGGCTTTCAAGAAAAATGACCTCGTCAGACAGTGTATTTTCTAACAAGTCAGCTCTGGGGGCTCCCGTTAGGAAGACCGTAGTAACACGGAAATTAGTGCCTTTAAATAATGATGCATATTGTCGCGCGCAATCATCAAAAGGCGGATCGTAGCTATGGCATAACTGCAGAACGTGACGTGGTCTAGTTGTCAATATTTAGCGCCTTATAGATGACGGCCTTATCACCTCGAGCGTTCTCGCTGTAATGAATTGGTATCAAATCCCAGTTTGCATATTGCTTCTTTGTCTCTGTATGAGAGCGCTTCTCGATGACAATAAAATAATCAAACTGCTTATTAGTTTGAAGCGTTCTATCGAGTTTTAACCGCGCCTTAGGCTCATTTTCATGGAAATAAAAATCAATAAAAATATCATTGGTAAGAACCCGGCTGTTTTCCGGCAAATTTTGGCTCGCCCAGATCGCCGTTTCTTTTATATAGCCTTTGGTTACACTTGTAGTGAAGGTATCAATGAGACTCGCAAGAAGTAAGAAGGGGATAAGTATAAGGGCAGATTTATTTTTAGCTTGCCAGTAATCATCTATCAAGCGACACATTGCGGGTAACATGAGTATCATCAGTGCCGTAATTAACATGACAGCATAGCGAGTGCTGATGAAGTAATGTTTAAATAGGAATGCAAGCAGAATAATGAGGTTGATGCCAATGAAGAAAATCAGGAAACGACGAGTATTATCGTTAGATGATCCTTTCTTATGCTGGAATTTAGCAAATGTAAATAAAATAAGATTAAGGGGCGATAAGCCAGTAATGATTTTTGTTAATAACATATAAACTAGGCCTGAAGCCAAAATCATTCCGCTGTATCGCTCAGAATATTCATTTAATAGTTCATTACCGATAATGGTCGTTTTACTATGAAATTCATCAGCAATACGTGAGTAATCTAGAAATTGCGTCACGCTAAGTAGTTTACCGAATGCGTTTATCATGCCTTGTTGCTGAGTAAATATCGAGGCTGCCATTGCTCCACCAAAAAGAAACAATGAGCAAAGTCTTAGAGCAGGTTTGATGCCCTCTTTGATTCCGAACTGGAACAATATGAAAAAGGGCGTTGCCATCATAATGGCAACAGCTTCGATACGGAATAAAAGCGCAAATAAAATGCTTAATTGCCAATAGATACCATTTTGCCAAGTCGGTTTTTCTAAAAAAATAATGATTCGATAGATCGATATCGAGATAAAAGCCCAGTAGCCAATATCTCTAATAATATAACTACGGTAGTCATTAAGTGTAGAAAAACAGAGAATGAGTAAGGAAGCAATAAAGACGTATCTTAGGTTAGATAATAATTTATTAGCAATCAGTACTAGCGCATCAGTAAAAACCACAAAAAGCAGGCTATTGATGATCTGCCCACTCAATTCTAGTTGGAGACCTGTAAATTGATGAATAACGGCAATTAAGATGGAGAAAAATGGCCAATTGTACATGGATGCTGTTGCAGCTAACCCACCTTCTATATAAGCTCTCGCCATGTTCAGGTATAAAACACCATCACTATTAATGAGCTGGTCGGTGGAAAATGCCAAGACGGAAAATAGCAGGCTAAAAAAGGCCGTAAATAGACGAATATTGTGAAGGGATAAGTCTGAAAAAAGCGAGTTTAACGGTTTCATAATGTTGGTTTTATTAGTTTAATTACACTGTCAACAGACAGTTGTTTCATACAGTTATGGTGGCCTAATGGGCAAGTACGCTTAAAGCATGGGCTACATTCGATATCTATCTGTGTGATGTGCGCGTTGCTGGCCAAAGGTGGAGTGAATGCCGGAGAGGTCGGACCATATACAACCACTAATGGCACTTGTAAGGCAGCGGCGATGTGCATTAACCCTGAATCATTAGAAACTACCTGATCAGCTGTTCCTAACAGGTCGATGGCTTCTTCTAACTTTGTCTGACCAGCCAGGCTGATAAGGTTGTTTGATTGCTGACTGGAAAGATGGATGATTTCCTCAGCGGTGCAGACATCGGCTTTGGAACCGAGTATCAACACTTGCCAGCCGGATGTAAGAAAAAAATCAGCTAAAGCGGCGTAATGAGAGGTTGGCCATTGTTTGGCTGGGCCAAATTCTGCGCCCGGACAGAGAATAAGTCTTTTTTGACCGTCCGACTTTCGTTTGGGATTAATCGCTTCATTAGCTGGCTCGGCAAGCATCAATGGTGCTTCATAAGCGGGCGGAGTTCGTGATAATGACGCTGGATGCGCCAGAGCGACAAAACGCTCGACCATCATCGGCAAAGCCTGCTTATCGAGTTTTCGGGCATCATTTAGTAAGCCGTAACGATATTCTCCAAGCCATCCCGTTCTTAGCGGTATTTTTGCAAACCAAGGAATTAATGCTGACTTCCAGGAATTAGGCAGCACAATAGCTTGGTCGTAGCGTTTCTCTCGTAATGACTGACCGAGTTTTTTACGCATATTCCAGCCAAAAATACCATGCGATATGGGCATACTGATGGCCTCATTGACCTCTGGCATACGTTGAAGCAGCGGTCGAGTCCAGTCCATAGCGAGCACATCGATGGTGACGTCTGGATTGTTCTTTTTCAACGCTATAAATAGCGATTGTGCCATCACCATATCGCCAACCCATGATGGACCGACTATCAAAATCTTTTTATCAGGGTTCCTTCCCGTCATATTTAATGAAGCGTGCTGTGCGCGATATAGATGAAGATAACGCCCAAGGCGATCAAGCTGATTTGTTGCAAAGACTCTGATGGCTTGATCTTGTCGTGTAAGCCAGGAATTAAATCTGCTACAGCCACGTAAATAAAGCTGGATGCCGCAACAAGCAGAACATAAGGCAGAATTTGTTGCATATCAGAAAGGGCAAAATAACCCAGTAAAGCACCAGCCAACGTGCCTAAACTCGAGAGAATATTGTAATAAAGCGCTTTTTTGCGGCTAAAGCCGCTGTGCAGCAAAATGACAAAATCACCTAACTCTTGTGGAATTTCATGGGCGGCAATAGCTAATGCCGTCACAATACCCAAATGCACGTCTGTTAAAAATGCGGCAGCAATTAAAATGCCGTCGACAAAGTTATGAATTGTATCGCCAATGAGAATTAGCGGGCCTGCAGACTTATGTTTGTGATCGTGATGGTGACCACCGTGGTGATCGGGTCTGTCGAGTTCAGGGATATGTTCGTGACCATGATGGCTATGACAATGTCGCCATAACACCATTTTTTCCAGCGCGAAGAAACTGAGTAGACCAAGCAGTAAGGTAAAGCCGATAGCATGTGCATCAATGGCGTATTCATGTTCGATGGCGTGAGGGATTAAGCCAAGAAATGACGCGCCTAACATGGCACCAATCGCAAAGCTGACCAAATGTGGCACCGTCAAACTACGGTGTTTTTCGGGCAGTAATAAAAAGGATGAAGCGACAACGACGCTTAAAAGTCCGCCTACCAGACTAAAAACGATGATCCAGATGAGTAATTCCATAATGATCCAACAAGGCTGAATTAAGCCGGTAATGATACCTTATTTATTGCCGATCCAGATAAGCGAAACGATGCGACCGGTCTCGCCATCGCGCCGGTATGAAAAAAAGCGTGAGGTCTCGGTCACCGTACAGGCATCGCCTCCAGACATTTGTGTGATGCCTAGCTGCCTTAATCTCAAACGGGCAAGTTGGTAGATATCAGCCAAATAGTGGCTATTATCCGTTTGCTGAAAGGCGACTTGTGCGGTATCTGAGTGATTGATAAATGCCTCAAACACATCTTGACCGACTTCAAATTTTTCGGGACCAATTGCGGGCGCCAGCCAAACATGGAGTTTATCTGTTGAGTCTTGAAAACGTTCTATAGTCGTTTCTATGATGCCATCCGCTAAACCACGCCAGCCAGCATGAATGGCGGCAATTTCAGTACCAGTCTGATTACTGATTAATAGAGGCAAACAATCCGCTGTCATGATGGCGCAGACGTGATCGTTTTGATTACAGTAGATGGCATCTGCTTCGATGCCTTCATACCAGTCCTGACTGTTGATGACCTTAGTACTATGCGTCTGTTGTAACCAAAGCGGGGAAGCCGGCAGCGTCAAGGCTGAGGCAAGTAGTTGACGATTTTTTTCTACATTCTCATGTGTATCGTTAACGTGTTCGGCAAGATTAAGGCTGTCGTATGGGGGCGGGCTGACACCGCCCTTTCTGGTGGTTGTGTATGCCTGAATATGGTCGGGCATTGTCCAGTCTGGCGTGACAAATTCCAGTGATTTTCTAACCATTCACGGCATCCAGCAAATAATTTTGCCAAACTTGAAATAACGCCTCATCAATGGCAGCACAGGAAGAGCGTGGCTCTAATGTGTAACGAAATGAAGGGTTTCCATACAGTGTCGAAGCAAAACCACCGGCTTCTTCCAAGATCAAGTCACCAGCTGCATAGTCCCAGATTTGTTGTTTACCATGAAGATAAATATGGCCCCGTCCGGCTGCTAGCCAGCATAACTCGAGCGCGATAGAACCTAAATTCCGCTGTGAAGCAAAAGGACGATCTCTGACAAGTTTCAACGCTAAATCTTGAGGTAGCCGTTTGAAATCGACAAAGGCAATAGTGTTATCCAAACTGAGATTAGGAGAGGTTAAACGCAGAGGTAAATCATTTAACCAGGCTCCCTGACCACGAAGAGCAGTGAAACTCTCATCTCTCGATGGATCAAGCACCATGGCAAAAGTCACTTTACCTTGCTCGATTAGTGCCAATGAAATGGAGTAAAGAGGCAAGCCAGAAGCAAAATTGCTGGTGCCATCGACCGGATCAAGACACCATATTGGCTTACCAGAATCGAAAAGCTGCTGTTGCTGTTCGGCAGACATTTCTTCACCCAGTAGCGCAATATCAGGATACAGTTCGGCGAGCCTTTTACTTAGAGCGCTTTGTACTGCATCATCTGCTGAGGTGACGATGCTGCCATCTTTTTTGTAATCCCGGCTAACGTTATTGGTCAATGGAAGAAGGGTCGTGAAGGCCACGTCCCTGACAATGTGTTGAATTTGTTGCCGGTCTATATTCATGACTTGAGTATAACAGTGAAAAAAGGAATTTGATTCAATCTATCGATGACAATCTGTAAACTGCTTATCACTTTACTTGCTTTTTGACACCAACAACATGCGCATGCCTCGATTTTATACTGAAACACTGTCATCTTCTGAATCAGAATTTGTCTTACCGGATGACGTGCACCGTCATGCCATTCAAGTGCTGCGGCTCAAACCAGGGGCCAATATTCGTTTGTTCAATGGTGGCGGTATGGAGTATGAAGCAGAGTTGACCCTAGTTGAAAAGCGGCATTCACGCGTGCGCCTGGGCAATGCGATAGAAACACAGAAAGAATCACCATTAGATATCACCTTATTACAAGGCGTTTCACGTGGTGAGAGAATGGACTTTGCTATACAAAAAGCGGTGGAGTTGGGCGTCAAAAAAATTGTGCCTGTGATAACCGAACGTTGCAATGTACAGCTAAATGGTGACCGCGCTGATAAACGATTTCATCATTGGAGAGGTGTCATGATTAGTGCCTGTGAGCAATCAGGTCGGAGTTTTTTGCCTGAATTAAGCCCAGTTCAAACATTAGCCGATGTATTATCTGATTATCAGGATCAGCTGAACTTGGTACTGGATCCTCTAGCAGAAACACGCTTTACTGAGTTGTCAAAACCTCAATCGCTAACCATGTTGATTGGTCCCGAGGGTGGTTTAGCGGATAGCGAAGTGGCGATGGCAAAAGATACCGGTTATCAGGCTGTACAATTTGGACCACGTATTTTACGAACGGAAACAGCCGCAGTGGCAGCTCTGGCTGTCTCTCAAGCATTATGGGGTGATCTAGGGTGAATGACAGCGAAATTATAGTCATCATTCTAGCTGCTATAGCCTGGTTTTGGTGGGACAGTCGCGGTGTGGCTGAACGCGCGACGCTGGCCGCAAAATCGTATTGCGCCAATACCGGCGTGGCTTTTTTAAACGATACGGTGTTCTGGCGTAAGATACGATTTAAACGTAATCGCCAAGGTCGTATACAGTTGCAGCGGTATTACTTTTTTGAATTCGCCAGTGATATGCAGCAGCGTTATCAGGGGGAGGTCATCATGATGGGTAAAAAAGTCGAGTCGATTAAAATGGATGCCTTTCGCGCCGGTTAACATCAACAGAGGATAATCATGACTAAATTGATGGCATTAGTGGTGGATGATTCTCGCGTTGCCAGAATGACCCTAAGCAAATTGCTACGTGACCATAGTTACAGCAGTGTGGAATGGGGTAGCGCTGAAGAAGCAATGCAATGGTTACAGACCACGGATACCTTACCGGATATCATCTTTATGGATGTGATGATGGCGACGATGGATGGCCTGACAGCTACCTCCCAGCTGAAACAACACCCACAATGGGGACATATTCCGGTTGTCATTTGTACAGGTAATGAAACCGAAGCTGATCAGAAAAAAGCGTTTGAGGCAGGTGCCTCAGCTGTTCTGAGCAAACCGCCCGAAGCGGATAAGCTGGAAAGTATATTAGATGAAATTGAGTTCAGCGCTATCCCTCTGCCTGATGCTGCTCATGCTCATGCTCATGCTCATGCTGATTCTGAGTCAGCGCAGCCAGAGATAAATGTCATCCTGGCCTCATTTAAAGATGAGTTACTTCGAGATGTTGAACAACGGTTGCAATCAAGCTCAACGACTCAGTCTGAAGCTTCAGACCCGTTTGGCCGTGATGAGGTTGTGCAGCTGGTAAGAGAGCTCACTGAACAACAGTTTTCCGCTTTAAAACAATCCTTATCAATTCAGCTGAATGAATTGGTGTCGATAACCGCAGAACCGGTTTTAGAGCAAACGCTAAAAGAGATGGACTTAAGTTCAAACATTGATCGCGCTTTGGAGCAAAATGCCGCCAAATGGTTGGATAAACAGCAAAATGTGGTGCGTGAGTCGGTACTTCGCCAGTTAAAACATGATCTAAACCCGCTGGTCGCCAAAAGCCTGGAAAGGTTGGTGAATGAAAAAATATTGCCACTTATTCGTAACCAGGTTACTGCGATGAAAAATGAATTTGATACTACTCATCAGGAGCAATGGGCACAAATTCAGGCGCAACTGATGATGCAGCGTAATATCAGTATTGGTGTGGGTGTGATCGCCTTACTCGCCTTAGTCTTTGTTCTGATTTAATGTTGCCATCAATTCGTGAAGCTCAGGTCTATGGTCGCACTTGCCTAGCTCATTCAAACAGTCCCGATGTCGATGTGCAGTATCTGTTATGTCACGTGTTGACGTGTTCGCCAACACGCCTGTTACTCGATGCCGAGACAGATCTGACAGAGCAGCAATGGCAAGACTTCAAACACCTCATCACGAGACGCCAAACCGGTGAGCCAATAGCGCATATTACGGGCAGCAGGGGGTTTTGGTCACTCGACCTGGCGGTTAATAATTCGACACTTATTCCCCGAGCCGATACCGAATTACTGGTCGCGCTGGCATTGCCAAAGCTGCAGCCGGGTATGCGCATAATCGATTTAGGGACAGGAACGGGGGCCATCGCTCTCTCCATCGCACATGAGCGGCCTGATGTCACTATCATTGCCAGTGACTTTCATCTACAGGCGGTCAAGTTAGCGCAACAAAATGCCCAATCCTATAGGCTTGACCACGTTCATTTCTTTCAAGCTTCCTGGTTGAGTGCATGTCAGCCAGCTCAGTTTGATATGGTGATTTCGAATCCGCCTTATATCGAAGCAGATGACCCACATTTACAGCAGGGTGATGTTCGTTTTGAACCGCTTTCTGCGTTGATATCAGGACCAGACGGGCTTGATGATATACGCCAGATTATCAAGCAGGCTGCGATCTGTCTGAAACCTGGTGGCTGGTTACTCATTGAGCATGGACATGATCAATCCCGGGCAGTGCAGCAATTATTCTCAGAGGCAGGGTTTGTACAGATTTCGGCTCACCAGGACTTTGGTGGTAACGATCGGGTTGTCATAGCACAACTCACGTTATAATGCCGGGCTATTCAGTAGAGTTAACAGACGATGAATGACGAACAGCTACTCCGCTACAGTCGACATATATTACTATCCCAGATGGATATTGAGGGCCAACAGCGTCTGCTTGATAGTCATGTCATGATTATCGGGTTGGGCGGGCTGGGTGCGCCTGTTTCGATGTATCTTGCTGCCTCAGGAGTAGGCCATTTAACGCTGGTCGATGATGACGTGGTTGAATTAGCCAATTTACAACGGCAAATTGTTCATACACATAAGAATATCGGTCGAAAAAAAGTCGACTCCGCATATGAACAGCTCCATGCTCTGAATCCTGATATCGCTATCGACATGATTGATGAGCGCTTGGATAAGCCTGCTATGTTGGCGGCATCGCTTCACGTGGACGTGATCGTGGATTGCACCGACAATTTTGAAACCCGTTTTTTCTTAAATGAGATCAGCAGGGAAAATAAGATACCACTGGTGTCTGGTGCCGCTATCCGCTTTGATGGGCAAGTCACTGTTTATGATCCGCGTCAAGCAGACTCACCTTGTTATCGTTGTCTGTATGAAGATAAAGGCGAACTGCAGGAAACCTGTTCAGAGAGTGGTGTCTTCGCCCCGATGCTGGCCATGATCGGCGGGACTCAGGCTGCGGAGACATTAAAACTATTAGCTGGAATCGGCACCCCATTAACGGGGCGTTTATTACTGCTTGATGGGCTTTCCATGAGTTGGCGTGAGATAAAACTGAAACCTGATCCAAGCTGTCCAGTATGTGCGGACAGTCATCACCGTGAATAAACTGAACAAGCATGTCATGCTGTTGAGAAAAGACAAATAAGTCGAGGATTTGAACACTACTATGAGTCGAATGACAAATACTGTTGAATTGGAACGTGCTGCGGAAATGGCACTGACTGAAGCCAAGAAGCGCGGTGCAAGTGCTGCCGAGGTTGGGCTTAGCCACAGTGAAGGATTATCGGTCACGGTTCGTCAACGTGAAGTCGAAACGTTGGAACACAACAACGACACAGGCTTAGGCATAACGGTCTATTTTGGACATAGCAAAGCATCGTCAAGTACCTCTGATTTAAGTGAAGCGGCCATCACTGAAGCTGTAGGGGCGGCCTGTAATATTGCCAAACATACTCAGGCTGATGAAGCGGCCGGGCTGGCGGATGCTGATTTAATGGCCACTGTATTTCCAGAGTTGTCGCTCTATCACCCATGGTCGATCGATGTTGAAAAGGCGATTGATCTTGCCACGCTATGTGAGCAGGCAGGTCTCGATAACGATCCACGAATATCAAATTCTGAAGGAGCGACCGTTTCCAGTCATACAGGTCAGCGTGTTTATGCCAACAGTCATGGCTTTATGGGAGCAACTCAAAGCAGTCGACATAGTTTGTCTGCAACGCTTATTGCTCAAGATGCACGCGGTATGCAGCGCGACTACTGGTATGACATCAAACGTGATGCTAATGATCTTCTGAGTGCTGAGTCCATCGGTTTAAAAGCTGCAGAACGGACATTATCAAGATTAGGTGCCGGTGAAGTAAAAACAGGTAGCTACCCGGTGATATTCACTGCTCAGATGGCCCCTTCACTGTTCGGACAATTAATTTCAGCTATCCGCGGCGGTGCGCTGTATCGCAAAGCCTCATTTTTGCTGGATAAAAAAGGTGAGCAAATTTTCCCTGAGTTTATTCATGTGCATGAACAACCACATATTCTCAAAGCCTTGGGTAGTGCCAGCTTTGATGGTGAAGGTGTGGCCACACAAAATCGTGACATTATTTTAGGTGGCGTGTTGCAAGGCTATGTGCTCGACAGTTATGCCGCCCGACGCTTGGGTCTGCAAACAACAGGTAATGCCGGTGGTGTGCACAACTTAACGATTGATAGCAGTACTGATGCTGATTTGGCTGCACTGATCAAAAAAATGGATAAAGGCATTATCGTCACAGAAACCATGGGCATGGGGGTTAATATTGTGAATGGTGACTACTCACAAGGTGCCGCTGGCTTTTGGGTGGAAAATGGGGAAATTCAATACCCAGTCGATGAATTTACCATCGCCAGCAACTTGCAAGACATGTTTATGGGAATTGTGGATGTGGGAAGTGACGTGGATATTCGAGGTAATACGCGTTGTGGCTCAGTGCTGATTGATAAAATGATGATAGCGGCTGCATAAGGCCTATGCTGGGTTAGTTGTTGCGTATTTCAGCGATATTAACTGCGTTATATCGGTCAGTTCTAGCAGTGCAAATAATTGAGATAACTGTTGACGCATTATTTTTATGCGATGAGCTTGTTGACTCCGCTGTTGGTTCAGCTGCGGTATAAGATCAGTCTGCTCATCAGCTTCTCTGTCATTGATTGGGCTGACAAAGCATTGAAATGCATGAAATTGTTTGGCTGATAGCCCACGCTGAAGAAAACGATCCTTATCCCTTTGCGTCATAAACTGATGATCAAACATCCACTGCCATTGGTCATGGTGGGTTTCAAATCCGTATAACGCGGTGTTCAGTGATTCACCTTCTTTAGCCTGCAAGCCTTTTACTTGCTCATGCAGTTCAGCTAGATGAATCTCGATAGAACGCCAGAAATTATCCGTATGCTGGTCAGCACCATTTCGTTCCGTGCAGCCAATGACCGAGATGTGTCTCTGACCTGATTCATCAACGCCCAGAAATAGCGGAATCGATTCTGAGGTAGTAAGTAAGCAGGGTAGGAATAAACGACTTTCATGATGCTGTATCAGGTCATCATGATTTTGTTTGAGTTGTGAATGGTTGCTGGCAATGATGTTGTCAAAAAACTGATTCTGGCTGGCGGAGCAATGCTCATGAATGCGTTCAAACCCCAGTTGATACTTGTTCTCCCAGCGTTTTTTATTTTTGAGTTGATAGGGAATACGTTGCAGACTGACCTTTTTTGTCTGACTTTGCCAGCGAGGAAAATCAACATAAACGACTTTATCCAGAGTCAGTTCAACGTTTAATGGTAGCGTCACTGATAAACCATGACTTGAGACATCCACACTGGTGCTGTTCCACTCTTGTTCATTGAAATGTAAGGTGACCGGAGTACGGATATGATATCGCTGAACCTGGCGTTTAATAACATGACTCAAGGCATATGGCGTAGGCAAATCATTTAACTCCCACATCGGGATGTCATAACATTCTGGCGTACTCTCTTGCGTATGTGTAGATTTGATTTCGGTGTCTGATAGCGCGGTTTGTAAGTCAATCAAACGAATAGCATATTGTGGATAGTGCAGATTATTTGCTAGCTGTTCTGCGTAGGCTGGGGCATGTTCCTTGAGCATGCTCAGAGATGATGCAGACACAGAATCATCAATTTCGATTGGGCTTTGCAGCATCAGAAAAAGATGCTGTTGCTCCATATTAGCGTGACTAAGTAATGCGCTGACTTGCTTGTCTGATTTTAATGAAGAAAAACATAAGCGTTTGTCACCGATCAAAATCAATCGTTTCTCTTGTTGTTTCTGTTCAGGCGCTGGCAGACTCTCAATCAGTGCACTCAGATTAGTTTGCCAATGTTGCGTCTGCCACTGTGCTTCAGCAGCACAAAAAATAGCCTGATAATCCGGATAGTCTGCATATTGCACTTGCCACAATACCGGGGAAGCAAGATGGTTAACCCACAGGCGTCGATAAAAAGTTTTTTGTAAATTGAGTAACTCATACTCGGTATCAATATGACGCTGTTTAGCCAGATGTTCAATAAAGCCAGACATCCACTCTACAAATTCCATATCCGCGTTTTCTTGGGTAAGAATGAGGGTGGAGTAGGCTTCATCGTGTTCCAGTTTTAATATCTGATAACGCTGAAGCGAGAGAAAAGTGTGACGGTGTTTTTCTGCAAGCTCGCTAAATTCAACCGTCACAGAGTCGCCAATGTGCAGTGTATAACTACGCTTTATCGTCACCCGGATAGCCGTTGAAGATATATTGACGGTATGGCCGCTGTATAGCACATCTGCAATCCGAAGTTTGATGGGCGTACTAAAATTCAGTCGTTGCTCTGCTCGGGCAAAATTCTCATCCAGCTTCAGTCGTTGAATTTTTGTTTGGTCATCTTCCTCTGGCTCCTCCGTGATAATGGCCTGTTCTAGTTGTCTGATCGTTTTCAGCACGGCTTCGTAGACTGCCACGGTGTAGCGGCCCTGAGTACGCTGCATGAGTTGTTTAACTAGGAGATAAGCTCTATCATCCAAATAATGTCGACGGCCACCAAACTCATAGGCCTGACATTCCCCGCTCACCTTGCCTCGTAAATCAATAATTCGCAGGCAATCTTTGTTAAGACGTTGTTTTTCTAATCCTTGCAAAAAGTCTTGGTTTTTTTGCTTAAGATCAGCATTTTCAGCCATGGTGGTATGAGCTACACGTGATATTCGGCAGGCGTTTTTGCCTGAATACTCAAGGCGTGAATTTTCGATTTCATCAGAGATTCAACCTGCTCAAAAACCAAACGATGACGTTTGATAAGTGTTAAGCCTGAGAAGGCGTCACTGACAATCAGCAAGTTGTAATGACCACCACCTGTATTGCCAGCATGACCAGCATGTTTATCGCTGTCATCTTCAATTTCAATCAGTTCAGGTGATAGGGCTTGCAGTGCAGTTTTGATATCGTCAATGGTGCTCATGGTAAGACTTTTTTAAAGGGTTTAACGGTGACGTTGGCGTAGACATCAGCATCCACATAAGGATCTTCTGCTGCCCATGATTGTGCTTGTTCGAGGCTATCAAACTCAGCAACAACCAGACTCCCACTGAATCCAGCTTCTCCCGGGGCTTCTGTGTCAACAGCAGGGTGAGGACCAGCCAAAACAAGACGGCCTTGGTTCTGTAGTACTTGAAGACGTTCCAAATGCGCAGGTCTGGCAGCAAGACGCTTGCTGAGACTGTCTGGATTATCTTCGCTGATAATGGCGTATAACATAATTCACAATCCCTATTTTTTTACTTCTACAGCATGTTTGGCCAAATAAATGGACTGTGCCACAACAAAGACGATGGTTAGTCCTAACATGCCAAATAATTTGAAGTTAACCCACGTAGCTTCATCATAGTTAAAGGCCACATACAGGTTAACGAGACCGGATAATATAAAAAAAGCGACCCAGGCCAGGTTGAGACGAGTCCAGACTTTGGCTGGTAATTGAATATGATCCGCCATCATTCGTTCCAGCAACGATTTATCGGTAAACAGATAAGCCCCTATAAAGACTAATGCGAATAACCAGTTTACTGCCGTGGGTTTCCACTTAATAAAGTACGGGTTATGTAACCAGAGCGTCAGCCCGCCTAACACTAGCACTAAGGCCAGGGTGATTAAATGCGCACGTTCGACCTTTCGATACAACAACCAAGTGATGCAAACCTGTAATAAACTGACCACAATCATGACGGCGGTCGCGACATAGATACCTTCTAGCTGATAGCTTATGCCATTAAACGTGTACTCTCCGCCGCCGAACTTATACGCTACAAAAAACAACACTATTGGCAGGAAATCGAAGAATAATTTCATTTCGTTTTTTCACTTCAAGCAGGATGTCTGCATTCTATCGTAAAATATCACCTATGACTCAGTTTGACTTACATACCCATTCCACCGCGTCTGATGGTTCGCTCACACCAGAAGCGTTGGTATCGCGCGCCAAACAACAAGGTGTTACCCATCTTGCGTTGACAGACCATGATGGTACAGAAGGCATCAGACAGGCGATGAAGGAGGCTCTGTCTCAGGATATTGTTCTGATTCCTGGTGTAGAAATCTCCGTTAGCTGGCATGGTGCGACCGTGCATATTGTCGGTTTACAAATTGATATTGATAATGCGGCTTTGCAGGAAGGATTATCAGCTTTGCGAGATTATCGGCGTCAGCGAGCCATAGATATTGCAAGCCGATTAGAGAAAGCCGGCATCCCTGGAGCCTATGATGGTGCGAGTCAATATGCATCTGAAACGATGATGGGACGTGTACATTTTGCTCGCTTTTTAGTTGAAAAAGGCTATGCAAAAGATATGAAGGATGTGTTTAAGCGCTTTTTGGTTCGTAACAAACCGGGGTATGTCAGTGGCAATTGGGCCAGCCTCGAAGAGACCGTTAACTGGATTAATGCTGCTGGTGGACAAGCAGTGATAGCGCATCCGGCACGGTATAAAATGACGGCGACAAAACGTCGGAAATTAGTCGCTGAATTTAAAGATCTGGGCGGGGCGGGTATTGAAGTTGCCTCAGGATCTCAGCACCCGGAAGAGGTGAGAACAATGGCACGACTGGCAACAGAATTTGATTTGCTGGCTTCTGCAGGCTCCGACTTTCACAGCCCTGACAATAGCTATACTGAACTCGGTAAAATGACAGACTTGCCGCCAAACGTGACACCCATCTGGTCTACATGGGTGAATTAAGACCAATTTTTTATAAAGTGATTTCATATGAGCCAGTTTTTTCAAATACATCCAGAGAATCCTCAGGTCAGACTCATCAAACAGGCCTGCGAAATTATTCGTGGTGGTGGTTTGATTGTCTACCCCACTGACTCTGGTTATGCACTGGGATGCCAGATTGGCGATAACAATGCCATGGAACGACTGCGTCGGATTCGCCAACTGGATGTAGATCATAACTTTACTTTGGTGTGTCGGGATTTATCAGAACTCTCAACCTATGCAAAATTCAACAATGCGGTCTTTCGTCTTTTAAAGGCCTACACTCCCGGTCCTTACACCTTTATTTTACCGGCGACCAAGGAAGTACCTAGAAAATTACAGCATCCCAAACGAAAAACCATCGGTTTACGCATTCCGGAACATACGATTGCATTGGCACTGCTGGAAGAATTGAATGAGCCCTTAATGAGTTCAACGCTCATCTTGCCTGGTGATGATATGCCCATGACCGATGCCGATGACATTGTTGACGCCATTGGTAAGCAGGTGGATCTAATTATTGATGGCGGTGCCTGTGGTGCAGAACCCACCACCGTGGTTGAATTTGTTGATGACTTACCTGAAGTTACCCGACATGGCATGGGAGATACTGCGCCGTTCGAGAGTTAAGCGTATGTGGATAACGCTAATTCTGGTTTTCGCCTTTTTCATCTTGTGTTTATCTCAGTCACGCGCTGACTGGGGTGGCATGCATGTGAACTGGCTGGATGGTCTAACCCGTCTTCTTTGCAAAGTATTACATCGTCATCCTGGTCTGGTGTTGCCCTTGCCCTTGCCAGAACAAGGCCCAGCTATTGTGGCTGCTAATCATGTTTCCGGGCTTGATCCCTTATTGTTGATTGCGGCGAGTCGTCGACCATTACGGTTTCTGATCGCCTCAGAAGAATATCATCGGCCAGTCCTTCATTGGATTTTCAAAGCGGCCGGTTGTATTCCTGTTGACCGTAAGGGCAGAGCAGAACAAGCATTGCGAGCAGCAAGACGCGCTCTGGAACAGGGAGAGGTTATTGCCTTATTTCCTCATGGCAAAATTCATTTAGATAGCGATCCACCAAGACCAATAAAAGCAGGCGTTGTTCGCTTAGCCATATGGACAAAAACACCAATATATCCAGTGCGATTGGATGGGATTAGAGCGCAGGGACAGGTATTGCTCGCTCCCTTTGTTCCCAGTCATGTTCAGATCCGTGTTGGCAAACCGTTATCACCTTTACAGGAAATCGATGTGCTTAAAGCTCAATTAACAAGCTATATCGAAACGTTACAAAAACATCCGCATTAACTCTCTTGATTTTTATCGAGGTTTACCCCATTTCTGTATTAACTTACTTTTTTAGGGGAAATACCTCTTATGCAAATCGATAAATTAACCAGTAAATTTCATGAAGCACTCGCTGCGGCCCAAAGTATGGCTGTCGGGCAAGATCATCAGTTCATTGAACCTGTACATTTAATGTTGGCCTTGTTGCAACAACAAAATGGCAGTGTCAAACCGATTTTGGCCCAGAGTGGTGTCAATGTAGCCGCTTATCAAGCGGAGTTAGAACAGCAGTTATCACGACTGGCCCAAGTGGAAGGTGGCAATGGTGATATCCATGTTTCACAAGACTTAAGCCGGTTATTAAATCAAACCGATAAGCTGGCACAAAAACGTCAGGATCAGTACATTTCCAGTGAACTGTTTGTATTGGCATTGGCAGAAGATAAAAACCAATATGGCGATCTATTACGTCAGCATGGTGGTAACAAAACGGCGATTAATAACGCCATCGATAAGATTCGTGGAGGGGAGCGCGTGACTGATCCAAATGCAGAAGAACAACGGCAGGCCTTGGAGAAATACACCATTGATCTGACTGCAAGAGCAGAAGCAGGCAAATTAGATCCGGTGATTGGTCGTGATGATGAAATTCGTCGTACTGTTCAAGTCTTACAGCGCCGTACTAAAAATAACCCCGTTCTTATCGGTGAACCTGGTGTCGGTAAAACCGCGATTGTGGAAGGATTAGCACAACGTATCGTCAATGGTGAAGTGCCTGATGGTATGAAAAATAAACGGGTTTTAGCGCTGGATATGGGGTCTTTGATTGCCGGTGCTAAATTCCGTGGTGAGTTTGAAGAACGCCTGAAAGCTGTTTTGAATGATCTATCGAAACAAGAAGGTCAGATTATTCTGTTTATTGATGAAATCCATACCATGGTAGGGGCCGGTAAAGCGGAAGGCGCGATGGATGCCGGTAATATGCTCAAGCCCGCACTGGCGCGTGGTGAACTTCACTGCATCGGTGCCACCACCTTAAATGAATATCGTCAGTATGTGGAAAAAGATGCGGCTTTAGAGCGTCGCTTCCAAAAAGTGCTCGTTGGTGAGCCTACTGTCGAATCGACCATCGCCATCTTACGTGGGCTGACAGAACGCTATGAGGTCCATCATGGTGTCGATATTACGGATCCGGCGATTGTGGCTGCGGCGACCTTGTCCAACCGTTACATTACAGACAGAAAGTTACCAGATAAAGCGATTGACCTTATTGATGAAGCCGCCAGTCGCATTCGTATGGAAATCGATTCCAAGCCAGAGGTGTTAGATCGCCTGGAACGTCGTTTGATTCAATTAAAAATTGAACGCATGGCACTGAAAAAACAAAGTGATGATGCCTCCAAAAAACGTCTGGAAACGCTTGAGACCGAGATGAAAAAACTGGCCAGAGAATATACTGATCTGGAAGAAGTCTGGAAGTCTGAGAAAGCATCACTTCACGGTAGTCAGCACGTAAAAGAAGAGCTGGAAAAAGCGCGTCTTGAACTTGATGCAGCTAATCGTAATGCTGATTATGAAAAAATGGCGAAACTACAATACGGACGTATTCCTGAGTTGGAAAAACAGCTGAAACTGGCGACAGAAGCTGAGATGCAGGAGTTCACTCTGCTACGTAACAAAGTGGGTGAAGAGGAAATCGCTGAAGTTGTGTCCAAATGGACGGGCATTCCCATTTCTAAAATGCTGGAAGGTGAACGTGACAAACTGCTGAAAATGGACGACGCCTTACATGAAACCGTGATTGGTCAGGATGAAGCGGTTACCTCAGTGGCCAATGCGATTCGTCGTAGTCGAGCAGGCTTATCTGATCCGCAACGTCCCAATGGCTCGTTCCTGTTTTTAGGGCCTACAGGTGTGGGTAAAACAGAATTATGTAAATCACTAGCTAACTTCCTGTTTGATACACAGGACGCGATGATTCGAATTGATATGTCTGAGTTTATGGAAAAACATTCCGTCGCTCGTCTGGTCGGTGCGCCGCCTGGTTATGTTGGGTATGAGGAAGGTGGCTATTTGACGGAAGCGGTCAGACGTAAACCTTATTCTGTCATTTTGTTAGATGAGGTGGAAAAAGCCCATCCGGATGTCTTTAACATCCTGCTTCAGGTGTTGGACGATGGCCGTTTGACTGATGGACAGGGGCGTACAGTGGATTTCCGTAATACCGTTATTGTGATGACCTCTAATTTAGGCTCAAGCGTGATTCAGGAAATGGCCGGTGAAGAAAATTATGACGCCATGAAGGCGGCGGTCATGGAGATTGTGGCACAACATTTCCGTCCGGAGTTTATCAACCGGGTTGATGATGTGGTGGTATTCCATCCATTACAACAGGCGCAAATCCGTGCGATTGCTGAGATTCAGTTATCTCATCTGCGTGCAAGACTGGCCGAGCGTGAGATGAAGCTGATGTTATCTGATGAGGCATTGGATTTGATTGCTTCAGAAGGCTTTGACCCTGTCTATGGTGCAAGACCACTGAAACGTGTGATTCAACAGGAGATTGAAAACCCTCTGGCGCAGGACTTATTGTCAGGTAAGTTCTCAGCGGGTGATACCGTCAATATCGATGTTGAAGCCGATAAACTGGTTTTCAAAGAACTGAAGCTTCACTAAAACATGAGAAAAAAAGAAGGGAGAAAACCGAGGTTTATCTCCCTTCACCAAGGGGCAACTTACCAGGCTTTATAAGGTAAAAATTTGCCATTCATTGTCACAACAACACGATCCCCCTTGGGGTCGTGTTCCCGCTCTACCGACATATTAAAATCAATGGCACTCATAATGCCATCGCCAAACTTTTCTTGAATGACTTCTTTCAGAGTGGGGCCATATACGCCAACAATTTCATAGAGGCGATAAATCAATGGATCTTTAGGCACGCTCTCATCCCAACTTTTGATCGGGTAAGCCTCAAGTGCTGTTTTGACTTCGGCTGGTAGTTCTAAAAGTTCACATAAGGCATGTGCTTTTTCGGCTGGCATGCTATTCATGCCCATGCAAGCTGAAGTGGTCCACACAGTGGACATACCGATGGTGTTGGCAATCGTTTCCCACTGAAGCTGTTTACTTTCTTTAGCCACCATGATGGCTTGAGTCATATCCAGTTTGTTCATCTTATTTCTCGCATTATTAAGTGATATCGACAGATTAACGAATGCAATATTAGTTAACGGTGACTTTATTAGCCGGCTCGATAACACGGCTACGAGTAGGTCCCGGTTTAAGGTGAGTGGCGTAAAGCACCATGCCGGTTAACAATAAACCGCCTACTAAATTACCTAAAATAACGGGGATTTCATTCCAGATTAACCAGTCAGCAATAGTAATAGGTACACCCATCATCATTCCCAGCGGGAATAAATACATATTGACGACAGCATGCTCAAATACCAGACCAAAGAAAATAAGAATCGGCATCCACATAGCGATGACCTTACCAATCACGTCTTTTGATAACATGGCACCGACCACACCAACAGACACCATCCAGTTGCATAAAATGCCTTTGACAAACACGGTAAACCAACCTGCTGCACCGTGTTCGGCAAAGCCAAGCGTTCTCGCTTCAGCCGCTCTAGCAATCGCTTGTCCGACTGCACCGGGCTCGGTTGTGAAGGCGAAGGTCCAGGCAATGCCAATCAACACCGCGGTTGTTAATGCCCCCAGTAAATTACCCAGAGCGACTAGCCCCCAGTTTTTAAGTAAACCATTGAATGTCGCACCTGGGCGTTTATCAAATAAAGCTAATGGCACAAGTGCAAACACACCGGTCAATAAATCAAACCCTAATAAATTCAGAATACAAAACCCGACGGGGAAGATTAAAGCACCGACTATTGGAATACCGGTTTGTACAGCGGCCGTCACAGCCAGAGCGACGGCGATGGCTAAAATGGCACCAGCCATAAATGAACGAATCAACACATCTCGGGTGGCCATGAATAATTTTGACTCACCAGCATCCACCATTGTTTTTACAAACTCACCAGGGCTTATATAAGACATGGCATTTATTTCTCCACAGAACTAAAAAAGTAAGGTAGATTTAAATTGGCATTTATTATGCCAGTTTAATAATGCTTTATATATCAGTGTGATAGTGGTGTTTTTGTCTGGGGGAGTGCTGGTTTTTTGCACCATATTGAATATTTTGTCCCTGCATGGTGCAGGGCAGTAAGATTTAATCTGACTCGGGTAATAAATCTTGTTGGGGCTTGCCAATATAAAAGCCTTGAGCAAAGTCGACCCCGTATCTTTGTAGAATGTGGAGTATGGCTTCATTCTCGACATATTCGGCAATGGTCTGGCGACCAAGCCCTTTTGCTACATCAATTAATGCTTTAACAAAGAGCTGATCGTCTTTATTGATATCCAGATTTTGTATAAAAATACCATCGATTTTAATGATGTCTATGGGCAGTTCCCGCATGTAATTGAATGAAGCAAAACCAACGCCAAAGTCATCCAGTGAAAAACGGCATCCCAGCGCTTTGATGGCGGTCATCATTAATTTAGCTTGATACAGGTTTGAAACCGCCACCGTTTCGGTAACTTCAAAAATTAAGGCGGTAGGGTCCACATCAAAGCGTTTAATTAATTTTTTTAGATAGGGCAATAAAACGGGGGTATCCACCACGGCACCAGACAGATTGATAGCAAACTCTACTTTAGAACCTTGTTTTTGTAGTTCGCCTAATTTTTTTATGCTGTGATGTAAAACATAATGGTCGATGCTTTGAATGAGTCCGACTTCTTCAGCAATTTCGATAAATTTGCCGGGTAAAGTGATTTCTTGGGTGGCGGGATCACGCATTCTGACCAGGACTTCATAATGCTGAATGTTATTATTATTCAGATTGAGTATGGGCTGGAAATAGAGAACGAAGAGATGATTTTCCAAGGCTTCTTCGATTTTTTGTTTCCAATAAACCCGTTTTTGTAGCTGTTCACGACTTTGATCATCCAATGAAAAAACATGATAGCGACCTTTGCCGTTAGCTTTCGCTCGATACATGGCCAAATCTGCAAAGCCTATAAGTTCATTGGTCGTGGCATCTTGTAGGGGATAGTTGACGATACCAATACTGGCCGAGATGGTATGACGCACAGACGCATAATTCAGATGAATGGTTGATAGCTCAGCCAGTATCTTTTTCGACAGAGTGATGGCGCCAGCTTCATCACTTTCCGGCATGATAATCGCAAATTCATCACCACTTAGCCTGGCAACAAAATCAGTAAAACGTGTGATTCTATTGAGGGTTTTTGCGACAAGCTTTAAGGCTTCATCACCAGCTCGATGGCCACTGGTATCGTTGATATCTTTAAAGCGATCTAAATCCAGTAGCAAAAGCGTATTGTTATGTTGATAACGAATGGCTGTTTGCAATGACTTTTCGAATTCTTCAGTAAACTTTCTTCTATTACATAAATCCGTTAATGGATCATGTTCTGCCATCCAGACGATACGCTTTTCAGCTGCTCGGGTTTGTGTATTATCAAGACCCACAGAGAGAATCAGTGTTGTTTCATTATTTCTTTCTACACGTGAATGAAACCAAGAGATTTGTTTTAAATGTCCTGCTTTATCAACAAGTTCAGCCTCTTGCTGCGCAATTTGGATGTTACCAAGTAGCAGCTCTTTCAGAATATGATCGGTTTCGGACCAGTGACCAGGAGGGAAAAAACGTGCGACATCCGAACCTTCCACTTCGTCACGACTAAAACCGGTCAATTGCTCACCATATTGGTTGAATAACTGAATGATGTGTTGATCGTCTGAAGTCATCACAATCATTTGAGCGGTATCAACAAGTTGTGTGATGAAATCGCGTTCACTCTTCAAGGCTTGATGGGCTCTAAATACCGCTTTATTACGTTGACTAACCTTGCTTTCCAGTGCTTCAAGCATACTAGCTAAATCACACAGCGCTTGTTTCAGCTTCAAGATGGCCGGGTCTGACTGGACTTCATCGATTTTTTCACATTGCTCGCGGGCCTCAATGTATTTTTTGCTGGCAACCAGTGGGATGGAGAGAGTCAGTTGACCTATCTCATCGATGCCTGACTGCAGAGGGCGAATAATGTAGCGAGAAAACAATAGAGTGAGACATAAATAAGAGAGAACACTCAGTGCTCCTGCAATCCAGGTGATAGATGAAAATGTCGGAAAAAAATAACGTATTAAGAAGAAAGTACCAAGCGCTATGACAGCGGATAAAACACTGCTTACCATAATCCAGTTTTGAGTCATGGAGACTGAATTGGAGTGTCTGGTACTTCTCATGATGACAGCTCGTTCATGATACGCATCCTTTCAAGCTAGCTATCGGAGACCTTACGGCACATCCAGTCTAGTACACCTGTTGGCAGTAGTCTCTTACTATATGCAAAAAGATAAGTAGGAAAAGTGACGTAGTAACGTCTTTTAGGCTTTTTAGCTTCTAAGGCATGAATACATTTTTTTACAACAGCATCTGCAGGCAGCGTAAAAGGGGCGGCTGGGCCTTTTTTCTTGAGTCTGGCTTCCATCGCTTCATAAGTTTGGCGATGAGCGCTGTGAGTTTTATTAATATGCTGCATATACTTTGCGTAGGCGTTGTCGCGAAAACGACTGCTGATTGGGCCTGGCTCAATCAGACTGACATGGATGTCAGAGCCATGGAGTTCGATTCGTAAGGTATCAGCCAAACCTTCTATGGCGTATTTACTGGCGTTATAGGCGCCCCGGTAAGCTAAGGCGATTAATCCCAAGACCGAACTGTTATAAATAATGCGTCCATAGCCTTGTTGGCGCATATGAGCGATAGCCAGATTGGTTAGCTGTTGTGTACCAAATACATTCGTTTCAAACTGTTCTGTCAGTGCGGTGCGTGATAAGTCTTCAACGGCACCTGGTTGTCCAAAAGCAGCATTATTAAACAGCCCGTCCAGTTGATGAGAAAGATAGTTTAATGCTTGTTGAAAACCTGCGCTCACACTGTTTTCATCCGCTAAATCCATAATGATGGTATGGATACCTTGCTCCTCAAGCGCTGCTTTGTCGCTGTCCTGACGTACCGTGGCCACGACTTTATAGCCACGCTGATGTAATGTGATGGCGGCACATAAACCAATGCCGCTGGAGCAGCCTGTGATGAGACATGTTTTCATTTGATTACTTCATCTTTACGAAATGATTTATCACTTTATCGGATGTTAGGGTAAATGTTTAAGTCTGTTGTCCGATATGCTATATATTCTTTTAACACTTAACCCTGAGACACTATGCAGACGCAAGAAATAACGGATATTGATTACCAGCGCTTTAAGCGTTTCTTAGAAGATGCCTGCGGTATTCTTCTCGGGGATGGCAAACAATATCTCATTGTCAGCAGACTGACGCGTCTGTTGCGCGATGAAAAGATGACAAGCTTGTCAGAGTTGATTAGTGCGGTTGAGCGAGGTCAGCCCCATCATCTGCGTGATGCGGTTATTGATGCCATGACAACCAATGAGACGTCTTGGTTTCGAGATGTTCAGCCTTTTGAGACCCTTGGTCAGGTGATTTTCCCCGAATTAGAGAAGGTGCGAGGAACGTCGCTTAGAATATGGTCGGCCGCATGCTCATCTGGGCAGGAACCCTATACCATCAGCATGATGTTAAGTGAATACTGCCGAAAAGTATCGTCAAGTAGACTGGCCACAAGTCAAATCATCGCCACAGATATTTCCAGTTCGATGTTAGTGCAGGCAAAAAAAGCAGAATATGAGGATGTGGCCGTTGGTCGCGGCTTATCTGATCAACGGCGCCAACAGTTTTTCACCAAACAGGGAGAGCGCTGGCGTGTTATTGATGAAGTCAAGCAGCGAGTGAGTTTTAGACCTCAGAACCTGTTGCAAAGCTTTGGCACCTTAGGCAAGTTCGACATTATTTTTTGTCGAAATGTACTGATTTACTTCTCGGCCGATCGCAAAAAAGACATTCTGCAGCGAATGGCGCAATCACTCAACAAAGGTGGCTATCTCTTCCTTGGGGCGTCAGAAACAATTAGTGGTTACACCGATGCCTTTGATCTCGTTCGTACGCCACATAGCACCGTTTATCGTAAAAAAGATTAGTTTGGATCGTGCTCGATTTTTTTGACTGGTGTGTCTTCAGTATTTGTTGTTGATTCGCCCATACTGCTTTCTGGTGTTTTTGTCAGGCCCAGCCAACGGCCAACCTTACTGAATATAGCTTTAAGCAAGCGCCATAGTCTTGGCAGTAACCAAATCATCAAAGCAACAAACACAACAAGCATTATCAGAAATAGTACTGGATGGTGAAGCGCCGTCCATAAACCTGCAATCACTAATAAATCTTCGCTGATAGAGGCGCCCCAATTCGTCACAGGTTCGGGAGAGGTATTAATCAATAAACGACCACCTGCCTTGGTGGCATGACTGCCAGCCGCTAAGCTGCCTCCTAATAACGCGGCGCTTAATTCAGCAGCTGCACTGACATCACCTACGGCGCCTGCGGCTAGCATCGCCCCAGCAGGAATTCGGATAAAGGTATGCATCGTATCCCAGCCGGAATCGACACCTGGAATTTTGTCAGCAAAGAATTCTACGCAGTACATAAAGCCAGCGGCGGCCATCACCATCGGATCAGTTAGAATCTGAAGTTCATCAGGTAAGACAATATTTCCGGTGATTCCCATGTAACCAAGCATAAAAATAGTGGCGTAGAGATTGATCCCGCTTGCCCATGCAGCACCCATACTGAGTGCAATAATGTTGACTGCTTCCATTGATGGCTCTCCATTTTGTTATAGTGATGACTTACTTAGCCACAGGGATTTGAGTCGATGATAACCCGAACTGAATTTCTCGCCTACATCAATACACTTTTAGAGCCTGAGCGTTTTAATGATTATTGCCCGAATGGTCTCCAGGTTGAAGGTCGTGAGGATATCTCAACGCTGGTGACCGGTGTTACGGCTTCAGAAGCTTTGTTGGAGGAAGCAATAGATCGAAATGCCGATGCTGTCATCGTCCATCATGGCTATTTCTGGCGTGGAGAAGATGCCCGAATAATCGGTATGAAGCAGCGCAGATTAAAATTATTGCTGGAAAATGAAGTTAATTTAATCGCCTATCATTTGCCTTTGGATGCTCATCCAAACTTAGGTAACAATGCCCAGCTTGCTGCATTGTTAGGCATCGAAGTTGATGGGCGAATTTCAGGTATGGGAGATCCAGCAATAGGTTTATGTGGGAGTCTACCCGAGCCTGTATCTCTAGCTGCGTTCACGAGTCATGTTCGACAACAACTCAAACGAGATCCGCTGGTAATACAAGGGCATGATCGCCAAATTAATACGGTTGGTTGGTGTACTGGTGCCGCTCAGGGGTATTTAGCGCAGGCGGCTGAACTGGGGTTAGATCTTTATATCAGTGGTGAAATCTCTGAGCCAACTGTGCATATAGCACGTGAATTAGGTATTAACTACATGGCGGCGGGGCATCATGCCACGGAGCGCTATGGGGTGAAAGCATTGGGTGAACGGCTGGCGGAACAGTTTGGAATCACTCATCATTTTATTGATATCGATAATCCGGTTTAGGTTCTTATGTTTAATTCCATTCTAAATTTTTATGAAAAACAGCGCCTTCGCATTGAACGTTTTTTTGAAATAACCTTGTGGCAAGACATTGCTGAAGATGCTTCGCCATTATGGCGTTTGTGGGTCAATGCCATTCGTGTCACATATATCATGATTCGTGAACTGGCGACCGGTGAGTTGAATTTACGTGCCATGAGTCTGGTGTTTACCACCATTCTTTCTTTGGTCCCCTTAATTGCTGTTGCGTTTTCTGTTTTGAAAGCGTTTGGTGTTCACAACCAAATGGAACCGATGTTATTGAGTTTGTTGGAGCCGCTGGGCGAACGTGGTCCCGAAATAACGGAAAATATTATTGGTTTTGTGCAGAACGTCAAAGTCGGCGTTTTAGGATCAATTGGTGTGGCGATGTTGTTCTACACCATTATTGCGCTGGTCCAGAAAATTGAGAATGCGTTCAATTTTGTCTGGCGTGTAAAGCGATCGCGATCATTCGCCCGGCGTTTTACGGATTATCTGAGCGTGGTGATGATTGGCCCGGTGTTGATTTTTTCAGCATTGGGACTGGTGGCAACCGTTGTAAACCATGAGTTTGTTCAACAATTAAGCAGTATCGAGCCTTTTGGCACATTGCTGGTGATAGGCACAAAGCTATTGCCTTACCTGATGATTATCACGGCATTTACGTTCTTATACACCTTTATACCGAACACAAAAGTGAAATTCAGTCCGGCATTGATTGGTGCTTCAGTGGCGGGTGCTTTATGGATTGGGGTCGGCACCGTATTTGCCAAATTTGTGGCTTCTTCATCCAACTACACGGCGATTTATTCCAGCTTTGCTATTTTGTTTTTCTTTATGATCTGGTTATATCTCGCGTGGTTCATCCTATTAACAGGATCTCAGGTAGCCTTTTATCTTCAGCATCCTAAGTTGGTTAAACTAGCAGGTAAACCGTTGATATTAAGTCCTCGACTACGGGAACGAGAAGGACTTTGGCTGATGACAGTGATTGCGAGACGATTTTGTCAAAATCAACCTCCGCTAACGATTCAACACTTGGAAGAGCAAACCGGACTGACGAATAATGCTGTTCAGGATTTACTCACCAGTCTTGAAAAAGGCGGGTTTCTTATTGAAATTGCTGGTGATGAAACACGTTATGTGCCCTCGCGTGATGTGGCAACAATCAAGGTAGCAGCATTATTGAACTGTTTACGCACTGCCGAAGAGAACAGTGCCTATCATGTCAAAGGTATGATGGATAAAGATGTGAACAAATTACTTAAAGACATTGGTGATGCTCAAGCCGAGGTCTTAGGCGATTTAACATTGCGTGAACTTGCGATGAGGAAAGATGGCGAATGAGCAATGTTTCATCCATAAAAAACAAACAAATTGTTGTCGCCGTTACAGGAAGTATTGCTGCATATAAAGCCGCAGATTTAATTCGTCGATTGAAAGAGTTTGGTGCTGAAGTGCGTGTCGTCATGACACATGGCGCGGCCGAATTTATTACACCACTGACATTGCAGACATTGAGTGGGCATCCTGTAGCGATGACCTTGTTGGACGCTGATGAAGAGTCCGCAATGGGACATATTGCCTTAGCTCGTTGGGCAGATTGGATAGTGATTGCCCCGGCAACCGCTGACTGCCTGTCGAGGCTGGTTGCCGGTCGTGCTGACGACTTACTGAGTGCTGTTTGCCTGGCAACTGAAGCGCCAATTGCTGTCGCCCCGGCCATGAATAATAAAATGTGGTCCAACACTGCCACACAGAGCAATCTCAGCTTGCTGCGGCATCGCGGCATTCATGTGATTGGTCCTGCTAGTGGCGACCAGGCTTGCGGCGAACAGGGAGAAGGTAGATTGCTCGAGCCTTTGGCTATTATTGAGGAATTAAGTCGGTTGATGGTGCCAGGCCAGTTAATAGACAAACACGTCATGATTACAGCTGGCCCGACCTACGAACCGATAGATCCTGTTAGATTTATTGGTAACAGAAGTTCGGGGAAAATGGGCTTTGCTTTAGCTCAGGCGGCGAGAGAATCAGGTGCAAACGTGACGCTGATTAGCGGCCCGGTCAGTCTGACAACGCCCACAGGCGTGAAACGGATTGATGTGGAAACGACGGAACAAATGGCAAATGCAGTTGATGCCAGCTTGGAATCATGTGATATTTTCATTAGCTGTGCCGCAGTGGCTGATTACCGACCTAAACTGTTTGAGCAAGAAAAAATCAAAAAAACAGAAAAACAGCCGTTACAAATAGAACTCCAGCCAACAAAAGATATTGTGTCGGCTGTAACGACAAGCCACAATAGGCCATCATTTGTTGTTGGCTTTGCTGCAGAAACACAAAACCTGGTGGAATATGCACAGTCGAAATTAGAACGTAAAAAGCTCGATATGATCGCAGCGAATTGGGTTGGACAAAAACAGGGGTTTGCTGTCGATGACAATGCTTTGCATGTGATATGGAATGATGGTGAACAAACATTGCCACTGATGCCTAAAACTCAGTTGGCGCGAGAACTGATGACATTAATAATAAAAAGATTCTATGCAAAAAATTCAATTAAAAATTCTTGACCCTCGCCTTGGCGACACGATTGCACTGCCCGACTATGCAACATCAGGTTCGGCCGGTTTAGATCTGCGTGCCTGTCTTGATGAGTCTGTCACTCTTGCTCCAGGCGAAACAGTGTTAATTCCCACAGGCCTGGCTATTCATATTGATGATGCCAGTCTGGCGGCTGTGTTATTGCCACGTTCCGGGCTAGGTCATAAACACGGTATTGTTTTAGGCAATCTGGTTGGACTGATTGATAGTGACTATCAAGGGCAAGTGTTTGTTTCCTGCTGGAATCGCGGTAGCGATAGTTTTGAGATCAGTGTAGGTGAACGGATTGCACAAATGGTATTTGTGCCTGTCGTGCAGGTAGGATTTGAGCAAGTTGATGAATTCAGTTCATCGGAGCGCGGAACGGGTGGGTTTGGCCATACCGGTCGTCAGTAAAAGTAAGCAAAGGGGATGGGCATGGCGATGAAGGATAAGCTCGCGATAGCGCTGGGAAGCAAGCTCGTTAGTAGTATGTTGTTATTGTCCGTGCTCGTATTGCTATGCATTGCCGTCCTGTTCGCTGATAAAAAGGCTAACACAGCACAAGAAAGTACTGAGCGCCAACATAACCAACAGATTATCGATGCGGTTGTTGCGAGTTATCAGCAACAAATTACAGCTTGGCAGCAACAAACGCTGAGGCTGGCTGAGTTAGACGAAACCAAGCAATTGGCAAAAACTAAGAATATCTTCGAAATTGACGACTGGAAGACAGTGGCGAACACTTTTTTTCCAACAGCCAAGGCCGTCTGTTTAATCACACAAGAGTATGAGTCGCCTACACGTGAAGCTTGCCTGCCCATTACCTATGCTTCGTTAAAAAGCTTGCGACAACTGAACACACAAGCGCAGGCTGATGTCGCTATGATCATGCAGGATGGCCAGGCAGATCATATTTTACTGGCGGCGAAAGTACCTCTTGATGATGAGCAACAGTATGCGGCGGTGGCTGTTGCGCTTGAGCCTGTCGATATCCAAATGATTAATCCAGGACTGCTTCCTGATGCGTATGTTGAAATTACTCAGGGCGATATGTCACTGGGCATTTTGACAACGCTCGGCAACAGTCAATACAAACATGCCGATCCTGTTGTGAGTCAGCCAATATCCAATTCATACTGGCAAGTGAAACTCTGGGCCGCACCGCTTGCAACTAGTGTATCGCTATGGATGATATTTCTACCCGTGATGCTATTAATTGCACTGATATGGTGGGTGCGAGAATGGTGGCAGAAAAAATTATTACGATCAGATGCCGATACGCTGGAAGAGCAGCTTCATGATCTACAAGACGTCAAACTCAAACCAAAATACCCACTGATTTTCCAGGAGTTTTATGGCGTTCGAGAGTTTATTCAACAATTGGCGATTCCAGAAAAGAAACGTCCCGTCCCCGTGGATGAACCAAACAGCGTTTTTGTCATAGATGATGAGGCAACAGAAGCAGACTTAAGTGCTGAAACAGAGACGTCGTTAATTACTGATAATGAGCCTAGCAATCATGACGTTATTGATTATGACCAACCATACGAGAACAAAGATGCTGAGATGACATCCCCTCAGCAAATAGATGATGAGATGGTGACTGATGAATTCAAATCTAATCGTCTTGATGAAACCGTTGACAACCGTTCTGATGTTCTTGAGCTCGAATTAAATGATGAAGAAGAAAAGACGGACAAGAGTGATTCTTCTATCTTCATTGAACCCGACTCTTTAGACGAAAAAGAAACGTCACCTGAGCCAACTATTAATTTTGAATTAGAAGTCGATGAGGGCCCCGAGGAAGCAAAAGAAAGCTTCCATGAAGATACTCAGCAAAGTCAGTTAACACCAGAAAAGAAACTGGAGTTGAATCCACCGTCAGCACAGAATATGCCTGATGAAGGCATATTCAGAGCGTATGACATTAGAGGTATTGTGGGTGAGCAGTTAACTGTTCCCGTGATGACATTGATTGGTCGCGCTGTGGGCAGTCAAATGTTGGCGCAAGGCGTGTCCGAGTTAGTTGTTGGTCATGATGGACGTTTAAGCAGTCAACCTTTAGCTAAAGCATTCATGCGCGGTGTTACCAATACAGGTTGTCATGTGGTTGATCTTGGGCAGGTGCCCACACCTGTGGTCTATTTCGCATGTGAGCATTTAAATACGCATTCTGGCGCGATGATCACAGGCAGTCACAATCCTGCTAATTACAATGGAATAAAACTAGTTATCGCCGGAAAAACGCTTGAAGGTGATGAAGTTCACGCCTTATACCGCCGTATTAAAACGGGTGCATTTGAAATAGGACGAGGCAACATCAGTGCAACGGATGTGACAGATGCCTATATTCAAAGAATAAAAACTGAGGTAAAACCTGAGCGCAAAATTAAAGTGGTAGTGGACTGTGGCAATGGTGTTGCAGGTAAAGTATTACCTAAAGTGCTCAAAGAAATAGGCTGCCATGTCATTGAGTTATACTGTGAAGTTGATGGCCGGTTCCCTAATCATCACCCTAATCCAGGCGAACCAGAAAACTTAAAATCACTCATCTCTGAAGTGAAATCTACAGGAGCAGAGCTGGGTATTGCCGTGGATGGAGATGGTGATCGCCTTGGTGTGGTCGATACGCAAGGCAATATAATCTGGCCGGATCAACTTATGATCTTGTTTTCAAGGGATGTTCTGGAAAAGTCGCCAGGGGCTACGATACTCTATGATGTAAAAAGTACGAGTTTGCTTGAGGGCGTGATACGCTTTGCGGGTGGTGAGCCAATGATGGTGCCATCTGGACATTCTATTATCAAAAATAAAATGCGACAGTATAATGCCGCGCTGGCTGCTGAAATGAGCGGACATTTCTTCTTTAATGACCGCTGGTATGGATTTGATGATGCGACATATGCCGCAGCAAGGTTAATCGAGTTATTAGCCGCCGATCCGATGTCACGAACACCTACCCAGTTGTTCTCTGAAATTAGTCAACGTGTATCAACACCTGAAATTATGGTGAACATGCCTTACCCAGAAGCCAAACGGTTTATGACGACGCTCATAAGCAATTTCAATGCAGATGGTGGTGACGTTTCGACGGTTGATGGTATTCGTGTGGATTATGCTGATGGCTGGGGATTAGTGCGTATTTCAAATACATTGCCTGCGTTGACATTACGTTTTGAAGCCACAAATGATGTTGAGTTAGAAAGAATCAAACAGTTGTTTGTGGAGCAAATGCAGCAAGTGAAACCCACTCTGACATTAAAACTATAATTTAATTAAGACTAATAAGAATGAGTTTAAACACACAACGTGCTACCCATATCGCTCAGGTATTAACTGAAGCTTTGCCTTACATTCAGCGGTTTTCTGGCAAAACACTGGTCATCAAATATGGTGGTAATGCCATGGTCGATGAAGCCCTAAAAAACAATTTTGCCAGAGATGTGGTGTTACTCAAAGCAGTAGGGATTAATCCGGTCATTGTTCATGGTGGAGGCCCGCAAATCGGTGAGTTACTACAGCGGGTTGGTAAGCAAAGTGAATTTGTGAATGGTATGCGCGTTACTGACCGTGAAACCATGGATATCGTAGAAATGGTGTTGGGCGGTCAAGTTAACAAAAGTATAGTTAACTTAATCAATAATCACGGTGGCAGAGCTGTGGGCTTAACAGGTAAGGATGGCAGTTTAATTTTTGCGGAGAAACTGCAGATAACCGGGTCGCCTGATATCAAACCATCAGAATTAATCGACTTAGGTCATGTCGGTAAAGTCGCGAGCATTGATACCAGCGTGATTGATATGCTGATACACAGTGATTTCATTCCCGTCATCGCGCCAGTTGGTGTTGGTAAAGATGGTGAGTCATACAACATCAATGCTGATTTGGTGGCAGGAAAGATTGCAGAAGTCCTTCAAGCTGAGAAGTTAATTCTACTCACTAACACTGCCGGACTATTAGATGCTGATGGTGAATTATTAACTGGATTAAATGCTAAGCAAGTCAATGAGTTAATTGACGAAGGGGTCATATATGGTGGTATGCTCCCCAAAATAGGCTGTGCACTAGACGCTGTTCAGTCGGGTGTGACGACTGCACATATCATTGATGGGCGTGTTCAGCATGCTGTTTTACTAGAAATGTTTACTGATGAAGGGGTAGGGACTTTGATTCGTGGAGGTGGTCGATGAGCGAGGCTGTGCAAACGAGTAGAGCTGAAACAAAACGTTCACGACGTCAGGATATTCTGGAAGCGCTTGCATCAGAACTAGAACAGCGTCCCGGAGAACGTATCACAACCGCTAAGCTCGCAGCGAGTTTAGGCGTGTCTGAAGCGGCTCTTTATAGACATTTTCCAAGTAAAGCCAGGATGTTTGAAGGTTTAATTGGTTTCGCTGAAGACACGGTGTTTGGCTTGATTCAACGTATTTTGCAAGACGAACAAATTGCGTTGCACCGTATTGAGAAAATCATGACGCTTCTGCTTGGGTTTTCAACCAAAAATCCTGGGATCACCAGTGTATTAATGGGCGCAGCTTTAACGGGTGAAACAGAACGATTAAGACAGCGAGTGAGTCAATTTTTTGACCGTTTAGAAACGCAGTTTAGGCAGATCCTTAGAGAACGCGAATTGACGTTGACTCAGGCCGGAGGAAGGCCTGTAAATGAAACGGCTAATTTACTACTTGCTGTGGTGGAAGGTCAGATGCAGCAATATGTGAGAAGTAGTTACCGGCAATCACCGCTTATTGGTTGGGATCAAAAATGGCAGTTATTGGCAAAAATGCTTGAGGTTTATGCATGATAAATGTGTGTCTGGTTGGTTCTGATATAAAGAAAGAACTCGCTCTGTTGCAGAGCCAGCATAACATTACGACCAATGCATTATATGACTCTTCCTTTGAAATACTTCTGGAAGCGATCGCAAAATCTAAGCCTGATGTGCTAGTCATTTCAGACCGGACTGACGAACTTTCAGCTGATGAGCTCTGCTTCTATGTTAATTTGCGTTCACCGCATACAAAAACGATTATTATCACCGATAAACCTGCAACTTACGAACAATTAAAGCTGTCTGCTTTTACATGTCGAGGATTTGTAGCTTACGAACAACGGCATGCTATTGTTAGAGCTGTGCGTGTTGTGCATGATGGGGAAGCCTGGATTCCTAGAAAGTTAGTGACGGATGTACTTGATCACCTAGCTAAAGAAGAAAAACGGCAAAATCTCATCAAGAGCTGATAGCTCATTCCTCCCTTAGTTGAAATTAATGGTACTGATATTGCTTTCAAAAGCAGGAATTCGCCATCAAGAATTTGAAAAAATGTGAACAGTTTCACATTTAACGGCGGGTGTAGTACCAAAGTACAGTAGATCAAATAAGGCTCTCGGGGCAATATTACGGCATGATGAATAAGTTACGCGTGCTGGCTATTCCAGTACAGCGATCAGGGGAATAAATATGGCTACAGAAATTGGTGTTGTAAAAGCGCTCATTGGCGCTGTAACAGCCACCTCCACGGATGGTTCTGTAAGAACACTACAAGTGGGTGATGTGGTCTATGCCAATGATTTGATTTCAACAGGGGCAGAAGGTGCCATTGAAATCGAGTTTGCAGACGGCAGTGTTATGGATCTGGGCCGAAGCTCCCAAGCATTGCTGGATAGTGAAGTATTTGATCCAGTCAATACTGATGTTGCTGATAATGAAGAGTCTGTCAGTGACGATGTTGATGCTATCCAACAGGCTATTTTAGAAGGGCAAGATCCTACACAAGCTGCTGAAGAAACTGCTGCTGGCGCGGGTAATGCGGCGGGAAATGAAGGCCATGATGCGGTCTTTGTCGACTATTTAGAGCCGGAAAGAATACCCGAGGCAGGATTTGATACCGTTGGCGTCAGCAATACTTATGACTTTCCTGAGGCAGATCTGCTGTTTATTGATGATAATGATCCTGAACAGTCTGATGTACCGCCAATTGAGCCGCCACCGCCTCCTCCGCCACCAGGTGATATTGTTATCCAGGCGCCATCCAGTTTGGTTTCTGAAGGCGGACTAGTGAACGGAATATCAGGTGGTTCGGCAACATCGACACAAACGATTAGCTTGGAACTCGGTGGAAATGATTTAAGCTCTATTTCCTTGTCCACCACAGGTGATACCACTGATTTATTAACACTTGATGGTTCAGCGATAGACACCGTTTGGGATAGTTCTACAGGGACATTGATAGGTTACATCAGTGGAACAGATTCTAGTGACTCAGCTAACCAGGTTTTTACAGTATCACTCAGTAATATTTCAAATTCGCAAGCATCCTACACCGTTGAGCTTCTCCAACCGTTACGTGATGTCGATGGTGTTGTTGAAAACATAAATGTAAACGTTAACGTAACTGATGACCTCGGTGGCACATCGTCAGCTAGTTTCAACGTTACAGTGCAAGATGATGCGCCTGTCGCAAATCCGGAACAACGTGCAACAACGCTAGGACAATCAGTTGATACAAATCTACTATTGATCCTTGACACGTCTAACAGCATGAATGGATCTGCTGAGTTTCAGGGCATGACGAAACTGGAAGTAATGATTAAATCCAGCTTGAACTTAATCGAGCAGTACGAAGCCCTTGGTGATGTCATGGTGAACTTAGTGACATTTAACAATAATGCTGAGAATCCAACCAGCCTCTGGGTTGACACTGCCACAGCAAAAGACATCATCAACTCACTTTCTGCAACTGGTGAAACAAATTATGATGATGCTATTCGAGAGGCGATAGATGCCTTTAATGATACAGGCAAATTAGACGGTGCACAGAATATTGCTTACTTCATGTCTGATGGCGCACCAAATGAAAGTAATCAAACCGATGCTGATGGCAATTTTATTGGTGTGGGCATTGATAGCAGTGAGCAACAGGCCTGGGAACAGTTTTTAATTGATAATGGCATCACTTCATACGCCCTAGGTATGGGGGCAGATGCTGTATCTGAGGAATTAGCGCCGATAGCTTATGACGGTGTCAATAGTTCAGAAATCCCGGTCATTACAGTGACGGATTTTTCTCAGCTTAGTGACACTTTAACAAGTACTGTCACAGGCAATAGTGTCTCTGGCGATCTACTCGACGGCGGACTCCCATCAAGTGCAGGAGCCGATGGCGGTTGGATTAGTCAGATTACGATCGATGGTGTTGACTATACTTACAATCAATTCACGAATACAGCCTCTGTCGGTAGCGCTGTCGCCAGTTTTGATGTGACAACACACGTATGGACGATTACAACCGCTAATGGAAGTGTTTTAACGGTTGATATGGATAATGGTGAATACACCTATACAGTAGGGGATTCTGCAAGTGGTACCTTCACTGAAGAAATAACCTACGCGGTCACTGATGGCGATGGTGATAGTGCTAGTAACTCATTTACTATCGATGTCGATGTGGATTTATCTACGTTAGTCGTCAGTGATGACGTCGTTATTACTAATCAAAGCTCCGTTGATATACCTGATTGGGCTTTATTTGCTAATGATAGTGGTGCTGATGGTGAAACATACTCCCTAAATGGAGTTAGTGCTCCATCGGACTCCGATAGTGCTTCAGTCAATGGTAATAGTGTGACCTTCAATGATGCCAATAGTAATGGCGGCAGTTTCAGCTATCAGAATCAGGCAGGCAGTCAACAAGATTCTGCCAATGTCTCTGTTACACAGGTGAATGGAAGTCTGTTGGAAGGCACATTCCGAGATGAAATTCTAATTGGTAGCAACGACGTTGATTTTATCTATGGCGGCGCTGGTAATGATGTTCTGATAGGCGGTACAGGCGGTACATATAATTCAGGTGAAAGAGAAGTCATTGCCAGGGTAAGTCCAGGACAAACTGGTACGGGCAATGATAATCAGTTTTCTTTCACTTTGACTGCATTAGCCGCTGCTGCATTATATGTCACGGAGGTACGTATCTCCTTAGCCGAATATAATGCCTTTTTTGATCAGGTAGGAACCGATAGCTATACCTTCACCCTCGGTGATGGTTCAACTATATCAAGTGATGACATTCAGATGGTTACAGGTGGCGATACTGATGAGCTAGTCATCACGTTTGAACCTGGTACTTTCACGAATGGAGAGACTCTCACCTTCGGTATTGATACTGATGGCCGGGGGATGACGAGAGGTGAAGATTTTGGATCACGAGAAGTGCCTTTTAAGGTCTCTTTCAGTGATGGAACCAGTCTCGATGGGTCTTATGAGTCGGACTCTGTAAATGGTGGAAGCACAGCAACAGTCAATGACTCACCAATAGTGACGGAAACCCTTGATGGTGGTTCAGGAGACGATATTCTTGTCGGCGGTGATGGTGAGCATATTCTACTTGGTGGTGAAGGGGATGATACCCTTGTCGGCGGTGGCGGCAATGATATCCTTACTGGTGGTGAAGGAGCTGACTTGTTTATCTGGAACTCAGGTGATCAAGGCTCAGCTGCCAGCCCTGCTGCTGATATCGTCACTGATTTTAATGACAGTGAAGGGGATGTATTGGATCTTTCTGATATTCTGCAGGGAGAAGAAAGTAATGATATTACCGACTATATCTCAGTCGCTGAACAAGGTAACGACGTTGTACTTTCGTTAACCCCAGAAGGCGATGGTGGTGATATGACACAAACAATCACCTTGCAAAATACCAGTATTGATCAACTGGTTGGTAGTGATGCATCTGGTATGTCAAATGCAGATATTATCAACTCTTTGATTACTAGTGGTCAGATACAAGTAGATCAAAGTTAATTCAGTATATGAGAAAAGTAAAAAAGCCGACGTTAGTCGGCTTTTTTACTGGGTTATTTTATATGTTTCTACCAGCAACCAGCTGGACCAGTGGCACCTGTCTGAGTTATTGTCAGGGGGGTGCAGTTGATATCATTTGCTTGGCTCCCTTGGGCTGTTGCCACTAATTGATAGCTTGTCGCCGTAGGATTCGCTGCTACAACGATATTGTAATAGGCTGTTCCAGTCTTAGGTGACTGAGCAAAAGGTAATGCACCCAGTGTGCCTACGTAAGTAAAGTTTTCTGTGTAATACCTTTCCATATAACTTGCCAGTTCCATTAAATCAGCCTGAGCATTAGCTCGTCGAGTTTGTCTGACTTGCTCTTGGTAAGACGGATAAGCAATGGCAGCAAGGATGCCTAGAATGACAACCACAATCATCAACTCGATGAGTGTAAATCCATTTTCTGTATATTTTATGTTATTCATTTAATAACCATATTTCAGTGATATAGGGGGGCTCGCCATCAGCACCACGACTCGTGTTAAAGCCTATAGCTGTGTCTTCATTCACAATGGGGCCTTTTTCCCCTTGTGGCGCAAGACCATGCACAACCGTATTATGGTCGATAAGATACTCTTGATTAGAAATCACTAATCTATCTGAGGATAGCGATGAGTCCGTTACTGTTCCACTCTGACTAAAAGTCTGTGCAAGTACTGACATTGGTATTAATAACACAGAGAGGATGGTTAAATAATTTTTTTTAAACATACATATGTCCTTAATCAGTCAGTTGAATCCAAGATCGTCTTCCTATCGCATCCTCACTTGAAGACTCTTCTTCTAAAATAAGCTCACCTGTCTCGGCATCACTCATAAATTTCACTTCAGTGGAGCCAGAACCAGGAACACGTCTGCTGATTTTAGGTGGAGAAATGATACTGTCATAGCCTTTACCTGCGACAACTGGCACCTCGGTATCTGGCTCACCGTCACCATCAGTATCTACATAGAGATCATTTGCATCAATCACACCATCGCCATTGATATCCAGCGGCTGATAGTTCAGAGGTAGTCCCGTGTAATAATCTAATTCCATTAACCAACTACTACCACCAAAATCACATGCATCTTCTGATGGAACAAGTGACGTAAAGATCACTTTTTCATCTCGGATAATGCCTTCAGAAACTTGTCTTTCACCACTATTTTCACCTGATGATGCACTGACTAAGTCAACATACCAGCCTCGGTCATCAGTGTTAGCTGTACCCCAGTTAATGATTTTATCTGATTCTGAGGCCGATATTGTCCGATAATTCGTGCCTAGAATCGTAAATTCAGCCATTGCCCGTTTATTGAGTTGAGCCCGAGAAAATGCATAACGTGTATAGGAGGATGTATCAGCATCATATACTCTCGGATCCCAAATAGCGTAAAAACTTTGTGTAACTTGATCAACCGGAGTATTGTCGCCAACTTCAAAATATTTACCGGTACCAAATAAAAGTAAATAGCCATTTTTTTCGTTATGAAGCTCTACTTTAACTGGTGTTGTAATTGGTTGAATGTTGTCTTTGTTACAGCTTGTCCCGAAACACGCCGAGTATAACGGCAGTGGCTTATTAGTATCCGCATCTCTGTATGTAAAGTCCCAGTCATTCTTATTATTGCTACCAATTTCAATGCTCCAAACATTACCAAACATATCGCCGGCATAAATCAGATCGGTGGTGCCATCTTGGTTTGTGTCGATAGCTGTCGGCGTGGCGATTCCATTTGGTCTAAACTGTTCGGTTGGATCCTCATTTTTGCCTGTTTGTGTATCAAACTTACGAATCAGGCTACCGGTTTCTATATCTACGATATAGATATAACCATTGCCATCTTCACTGTCATGGCTTGCATTATTTGCACTGCCATCAGCGTCATTATCAAAAGTATTGTTGTACCCGCCACTAAATAAGGCCGCCCATTTACCGTTATTCAAACGAACAATATTTGCTTGTCCCATGGTGTATCCCATATCGGGATCATTCTTATCGGTAAATTCCCACAACACTTTTTTAGCTGATTCTGTTTCATTTGAAAATGCTGAAGGATCCGTAATATCTAAGGCAAAGTAACCTTGACCACCCGCACCAAGACCTGAAACAAGTACTGTATGCCAGCTGCCATCAAAAAAGGCATCCACAACAGTCGGACTGGCATCAACGTAATATTTGTGTGAGTAGCTGGGGGATGATAATTCTTTCAAGTTGTCATAGACACTATTCGGGACGTAGGCAAACTTTTCAACTCCAGAATCAGCATCAAACGCATGCAACATACCATCATTCGCCCCTACATAAATCATAGCGGTTCGGTTCAGATAGGTGCTGACAAACTCAGAATATAGGACAGAATCTTCTGGCTCATCATCTTCTGATCTATTGCCCCATTGATCGTAATAATCTGATCTAGGAGGACCAAGTAACACTGGAGAGGAATTAATAATATCGCCAAGTAATTTAGTTCGTGTTCTATAGATACCCTCAGATTTACTCTGTTCTTTCGATTGGTTACCACGCAGATAATTCAATACATCTTCGCTACCTAATGATAATTTTTGACTAGAATTCAATGCATTCCAGTCAAATGCATAACCATTATTACCATCAGAGGTGAATATCACACGTTGATTAGCGCTTGGAATTTTATTAGCAGCATCCCACAATGCTGAAGGTAATAATTGTCCATCGTCATCAAAGCCAAACGCTAGTAGTCGTCCTGTCCAGTCGCCACTGTTAAAACGGGCTTGATAGACTTTACTGTCACTAGTTATGGCACCCGAGTTAACGGCAACAGCAGCGGAGGACGAAGTTCTCGATGTGATATTTTGTAAAATGCCAGCAAGTGATTCGGCAAACTCATCAGGATCAGCAGCACTGAAAAAATTACCATGACTATTGACTGCAGCATGCCATAAGTCATCTATTTTTGCTGGGTTTGAACTTCCCGGGTCAGGCCATGATTTGGTCGGAGGGGTGGCTGAAAGAGCGTCTAAATCATTCTCTGGGTCGAGTGAGCCTTTGACCCCGAGCCCCACGGTGAATGTGACCATGTGTTGCCAAAATGCTGGATCTTCTGTGTTGGTTGGTACTTCATTTTCTAAGTCTGTCCGAAGATCCCGTTTCCAGTAGTGCATGGCTGTATCAGCCAGTGTATTTGACCATGAGTCAGAGAAAGGGGGAGATGCAATGTACGTATAATCGTCATCATTGGGACCACTGATGGCGGTGCCGTTGCTATTATCGACATTTCCAAGCCCAGGGCTGCCGCCATTCCAGTAGCCATCTGTAGTAAGAATATGATAGCTCTGACGACAAGTCAGGTGAGTAGAGGAGTCATCAGTACCTGGGGTAGCTCCCCATGGTCCTCTGTTGTCGGTTCTTTCGTAATATTGGCCTACACTGGCTGCAGCTGATCTGAGAGGTGTCCCGTAATTGTTAATCACATGATCGTAGAGGTTATCGTAAAATGCGGTCCTGTTTGCACCGCTAAATTTTCTGACGCCTCTGATGAGAGCTCTGTTACTGCTGACACCATCGATAGTGCGGCTACCCTCGTTTATTGCAGCAAAACCGACACGGGAATTTTCAGATTGGGTGGCAAATGCGCGGCCTACACCAGCACGAGCTGTCAAAATTCTTGAGCGGTAATATTGAAACCAGTTAGCAAAGTTTTGTATTTCTTCATCACGAGTTCGAGTCGTACCGTTTGGACTGGTGAATGTTGTACTAGCTGAAGTGGAGTCGGTAATTCTTACCCGTGTATAGCGAGAGCGATCTAATCGCAATGCCTCTGAGTCAGAAGCGCTGCCATTGTATTTGTAGTATGTGATGGGCCAAAAACTATGGTTACCATTGCATGGGTCTCCATAAGCACTACCGAGGCTACTGCCATGTTTGAACCAGCATGAATATTGTGTTTGTTGAGTTTTTAAGTTGATACTTCCACGTGAAGGATCGGCCGGATTATATAGCGCAGCTGATGGATTCGCATTTCCCATACTCGTGCCATCAGCCTTACTCCAAGGCACATAAGTCACATCTGGATTGTAGAACACTGCGTTGTTGACAGATGAGCGTGAAAAGAAGTTATGGACGTTATCGTCATCAAAGTTTGGTACCTGGTTACTGTAGGTAACACCACCATAAAGACTGGACGGTCTAGGGAACAGGTAATTCGCATAATGTAAATTCTCATCAGGCATGACCTCCCATTGCATGGAACCTGAATCATCAAGTGTAAACATGATATTCGGTGCAACCACACCACCGAGATAGAGTGGCACATTACTGATGTTGAGATTAGCTGCTGAAGATGTCAGCGAGTAAATACCCAATAATACGAGCGCTGTGAAAGAGGATAATTTATTCATATTTTTACCTCATACGAACGACAGACTGTAAAAGGACCACGGATTGCACTGAGCCACCCACACCGCGGGCAGTAACGCGGTAGAACTTAGCACCACCTTGTTGCTGGTCTCGAGGCTTATTACCGTTACTATTTCCGGGTTTTATAATTTCTTCAATGACATAACGTGGTGGGCTGACAGCACCTTGTGGTTGGGTGGCGGCTGTGCCATTTGCAGTCCACCAGGCGGCGTTACGTTGAAGCCACCAAGGGGTCGCATCTGTGCCGACAGGATCCATAGATTGTTTGGTCCAACACCCGGGGGCACCAGTATCGGAACAAATTGGCAGATTAACCCAGTTTAAGACGGTACCTTCACCAGCTCGTAACGCCACTTCAGCTGCTTTAAACGCTATATCTCTGTCAATTTGATTAGCTGCCATTTTTTCTTCCATGACACCTGTACGCATGGCAAAGATTCCTATCATGGTCAGCAATAACAGCATAATGAGACTGACAATCAAGGCCGCACCTGATTGTTGAATTTTCATAATATACGGTTCCTGAGCGTTATTGTTTTGGTAAAGACTTGCCTCAACCTGCCGTCATCTGGGGTGATGACATTGCCCTCGAGGGTATAGGTGCCATCCCCTAATGCCACATTATCATTTTGTTGAGGGTCAATATTGATCATGACTAAGGAGATGCGAACACTGATAACCTGCTCCCAGTCAGCCACTGCATTTGCTTTGACATATTGGTCTACACTACCGTTATTGCTGGTATCGACACCATACTCCACCTGCATCTGTTCGACACCTTCGATAAGTACATCTGGATTTTTTCCTAGCACCATCTGATAAAGAGAAGGGTAATTACTGGGGCCATTTCGAATAAAAAAAGTATGTGTAGTGATGGTATTTAACCAGCCCTGACTTAGGCCAGATAGTCCCAAGTCAACTCTACTATTTCCAGGTGTACCGATACCTGTTTCATGTTCAAGATTGCCGTCTACTGAGGGATCATTGGTCACCTGAAAAATCACGCTATTATTGCAGTCAGAAGCAATCACGATGTTAGCACACTCACCAGGCTTTGCTTCTGTCGCCGGATCGCAGTCATCCAGAGGATTATCCTGTGGAATTTTAACCGGAGCAGAGGGGCCTAAACTGCTATCGAAATGACTCACTTCAATAAAGACATTGCTCACTGTACGTAAGGTAAATACATCACTACCTGCTATCGCTTGATTGATTCCAGCAGGTAATGCGGGAGACCAGCCACCGTTGTTATCTGCTTCGTGGCCTAAGACTGGGGCACCACCTATGTCCCAGAAATAATTATTTGCCGTGTTCAGATTATTGACTAGGCTTCTACCTGTACCCCCTGAATTTCTTCCTGTAGCCCCTCTATTCCCTGTAGGGATAGAGTTACAACCGATGTAACCGGCGCGGTCTAAAAGCGATGAAATGTGATGAATTGCATAGCGTCCATCTTCTTGCATGCGCGCTTTCATATCTTGTACACGATAGGTTTGACGCGTACTAACGAATAACTCTATTACCCCAGCAATCAGTAAAAGGCCTATGACAAGTGCCACCATCAATTCGACTAGAGAAAACCCTTTTTCTTTATTCATATTGCACTTTCCAGAACCATTGTCGAGGTCGCATAGTCACCATAATTAGTATTCTCATCACCAATTTGAATATCTGACCATCTCACCGTGATCGTACAAATGAAGGGCTGGTTCACAAGAAAGTTGCCACACACAATTTGTCCTTCACCTGCAGGAAGATAGGCTGATAAAGCCGCTCGCCATTCTCGAACATCCGTATCAGAAACACTATTGCCAGCTGGCGTTGCCCCATTAAAAAGGATGTCATAGTTTTTTGCATAGGTTGCCGTGGTATTGGCTTTCATGCGCTCTAGTATGCTGCCAGCAAGAATATTAGCTTGGGTTTTGAGGCCTGCGGTTGAGTTGGCCTTGAGGGTGGTGACTTGTAAATGTGCCATACCAAGTAAACCTATAGCTAAGACAAATACTGCCACCATAACTTCCAGTAAGGTAAAGCCGGTTTGTTGACGTCTCATCATGGGCAAACATTCCCGATAGAAATTCTGCTACTACCTGACTGGTTCACGGTAATAATTCTTTCATTGCTGCCTGTCGAGCAAAAAGTGATATTGCCATTTGGGAAACCTAGTGTGGATAGAATTTCACCTGTCGGCATAAACCGAAATCCACTGCCTGTATTTCCGGCAGCGACTGACGTAACGCTGTCCAATGCATTTTGTTGAGATAGAAAGCAATCCTGATTCTCTGCACAAACTGCCCCTACATCTCCAAGCGATTCATCAGCATCCCAGTCAGTAAATACATTCCAACCACTACTCCAGTCACCATTGGTAATCGGTAGCATGGTGACTTGAATGCCTCTTCTGATAGCTTCGCTGCGTGCCAGTTGCATGGTGCCCATAAAATCATTTGCTGTCGTGATAAGGCGGTGGTCTCGAATCATTTGAGAAAAACTAGGGGCAGCAATAGCTAATATGATGGCTGCAACAGCGAGTGTTACCATCAATTCAACTAAAGTAAATCCTTGATTAATTTTGTCTTTTACCACGTCGTATCGTCCTCTCCATGTGGTCGGTTTTAGTCTTATTTATTTTCTCAGTCAAGCTTCAATCAATAGACTTTGTGGGGCTTGTCTCATATTTTGAAAAATAACGGTGAATATCAGCCATATCGTCATTTTAAAGTGTAGCAACATGGCGGCAATAGGGGGAAATCTTTGCCGCCATGTTCGACCAATATGTTGCCGAATTCTTATCTGTTTATCGGCAATTCATGAGCTTAGTTTAGTTGGCACGTTAAATGCTGAAGGACAATTGTAAATGAGGATGGAGGCGTACAGATGCCGATTAATTTTGATAGTGCGATTGGAGTTCATGCTGATGCATTGCGGGTGCGATCACAGCGTGCAGAGTTACTGGCCAGCAATATGGCTAATGCTGATACGCCTAATTACAAAGCTCAGGATATTGATTTTAAAGAGACTTTGAAGAATGCGATGGCAGGATCTTCTCCTAGCCAACTGAACACGACGAATAACAAACACTACGCCACTAATCCGGAATCTAATGGGCTTATGGGACCCATCCAATATCGAGTGGCCACTCAGGACTCACTTGATGGCAATAGTGTCGATGAGGAGGTTGAGCAGGCACAGTTTATGCAGAATGCTGTTCAGTATCAGGCCAGCCTTCAGTTTTTGGGTGGCAAGTTTAGTTCGATGACACGAGCACTGAAAGGAGAGTAGGCACTATGTCTTTATTTAATATTTTTGATATTGCCGGTAGTGGCATGAGTGCTCAGTCTCTGCGTCTGAACACAACAGCAAGTAATCTAGCGAATGTGGACAGTGTCAGTAGCAGTGTTGATCAAACATACAAAGCCAGACAACCGGTCTTTGCGACCGTACTTGATGATGTTCAGGAAGGTTACAAGCAGGGTGCAGTGCAAGTTCAGGGAGTGGTTGAAAGCCAGGCACCTGTGAGACAGGAATACAACCCAAGTCATCCAATGGCAAACGAAGATGGCTATATTTTCCACTCTAATGTGGATCCAATTACCGAAATGGCAAATATGATGTCCGCGTCACGTTCCTATCAAAACAACGTTGAAATCGCGAATACCTCAAAACAATTGCTGTTAAGAACATTACAGTTAGGGCAATAAGGAGGGGTGAAAGATGGCTGTGAGCGGCGTTAACGATAACAATCCGTATGCATTCTTGAACTCAAATCGTTCAGAAGAAACCAAAAAAGATCCTGGCACATTGGGCATGGAAGATTTTATGTCCTTGATGACCACCCAATTAAAGTATCAGGATCCAATGAACCCCATGGAAAATGGTGATTTTCTTGGACAAATCGCATCTTTTGCTCAGGTCACAGGCTTATCTGACTTGCAGGATTCGTTCTCTACTTTTTCTAACTCGATGCAGTCTAACCAAGCACTGCAGGGATCATCATTAGTAGGACGTAAAGTACTACTTCCATCTTCAATCGGTAATTTAACGGCAACAGATGGTATGTCCGGGCGGATAAATGTTGCCGATCCTGTCACGGATCTAAAAGTGAATATTTACGACGAGGCTGGCGTGGTGGTTCGTACCATCGAAATGGGTGCTGCTTCGGGCTATACCGATTTCACCTGGGATGGATTTGACGACAATGGTGAGGCCTTACCAGAAGGTGTTTATCAGTTTAAAGCCTCGGGTACGGTAGACGGATCTAACACGGCTTTTGCCACCGGGGTTATGGCTCAGGTATCGAGTGTATCCATTAGCTCGACCGATGGCCTGATAGTGAATTTGGCCGGAATTGGTTCTGCGTCATTTAGCGAAGTAGTTGAAATTCTTTAGGAGAACATCTTATGTCATTTAGTACAGCTTTAAGTGGTTTGAATGCGGCAACCGCCGATCTAAATGTCAAATCAAACAATATTGCTAACGTCAACACGACAGGCTTTAAGATGTCTCGTGCAGAGTTTGGTGACGTCTTTGCCGTGTCGGCGTTTGGTTCAACCAATCAAACCGCGATTGGTAGTGGCGCAGTGTTACAGAACGTGGCTCAGCAATTTAACCAGGGTAATCTGGAATTCACTGATAATTCCTTGGATCTAGCGATAAGTGGGCAAGGCTTTTTTGCTTTAGCACCTGAGTTGGATAGTGGTGAAGTCATCTACACTCGGGCGGGTGAGTTTGGTGTGGATAAGGATGGTTATATTGTTTCAAATGAGGGCTGGTATCTGAGAACGTTCCCTGTTGATTTGCAAGGCAATATTTCAGCCACAAGTATGAATGCAACCTCGCCAATTCAATTACCGGCTTCAGTGGGTGCGCCTGAAGCTACAACGGCGCTAACTATCGCGACCAATTTGCCTTCTACTTCTGATGGCATTATCGATAGTGGTACTGGTGGTATTTTGGCGATTGATCCGACGGATGACACCACATACAGCTTTTCAACATCAGCCACGATTTATGATTCATTGGGTAATGAACATATTGTGACCACTTACTATCAGCACATTGATGAAGCAGCCTTGGATGGTGGTACACCTGTCGGTGACAATCAATGGCAAATGGCTGCTTATGTGGATGGTGGTGAAGTCAAAGGTGGTACGGCTGGTGTCCCCTATGCGTTAGAAACCGATGCCAGAATCAGTTTTAATGCCGACGGTACACTTGCCAGCGTTGATGCCGATCCTGGTACGGCGGCGCTTGATGATGTGGTCATATCCTTCACAGATGGTGGTGCTACGGAGTGGGCCAGTGGTGCCGAAACTCAAGATATTACTATCTCATTGAGAGGGTCGACACAGAACTCAGGTAGCTTTAACGTCGGTGCCTTGACGGTCAATGGTTTTCCGACCGGACGTTTGACGGGTGTTGATGTGAGTGAAGAAGGACTGATTCGCGCAAACTATAGTAATGGTCAAGCCATCCCAATCGGTAAGATTGCTATGGGTAACTTTGCCAATCCACAAGCGCTGAACAAAATTGGTAGTACGGCATGGAAGGAAACAACAGATTCTGGCCCGGTCATTGCAGGAGAAGCTGCGACAGGTAGTTTTGGTCAAATTCAGGCGGGTGCATTAGAAACCTCGAATGTTGATTTGACAGCAGAGTTAGTGGGACTGATTACAGCACAACGTAACTTCCAGGCGAACTCCAAAGCGATTGAGACAAATAACGCTATTACTCAGACCATTATCAACCTGCGATAACGTTTTTAGTATAAATGCGCTGTTTAAAACAGCACATTGAGGGTGAAAAAATGGACCGTAGCTTATATATCGCCATGAATGGCGCTCAACAAACCATGCTTGCTCAGGCAGCCAATGCCAATAATTTGGCGAATGTGAACACAACAGGGTTCAGGGCTGACTTTGAGCAGTTCAGAAGTATGCCAGTGTTTGGTGAAGGTTTACCCAGCAGGGTCTACTCAATGCTGGAACGGCCTCAGACGGATTATCAAACTGGCTCGATTCAATCTACGGGACGTGATCTGGATATTTCTGTTCAAGGCGAAGGCTTTATTGCTGTGCAAGGTAAAGATGGCCGTGAAGGATACACGCGTGCAGGCGATTTGCATGTCACCGAAGCAGGGCAGCTCGTCACAGGAACGGGTCTGGCCGTGATGGGAGAAGGTGGACCTATTGCCATCCCACCGGCACAAACTGTCGAAATTGGCAGTGATGGCACGATATCTATCCGTCCTATTGGTGAAGCGGCAAATGCCCTTGCCGTATTAGACAGGATTAAATTAGTCAAACCAGACTTGCAGCAAGTGTTTAAAGATAGTGATGGCCTCATGCGTATGCAAGATGGCTCTGAAGCACCTTTAGATGCCACAGTAAAAGTCGCTTCCGGCACACTGGAAGGAAGCAATGTGAATGCGGTTGGGGCGCTGGTAAATATGATTGAGTTGCAGCGTCAATATGAGATGCAAGTCAAAATGATGGATACAACCCAGGAAAATAGTGCGGCATCGGCACGTTTAATGCAGATGAGTAATTAGCATTCAATGTAATACTGACTGCATAGATTTCAGGAGACAATTATGAATCAGGCTTTGTGGATTGCCAAAACCGGCCTTGATGCCCAACAAACACGAATGTCAGTTATTTCAAACAATCTGGCTAACGTGAATACAACAGGTTTTAAACAAGATCGTGCCGTTTTTGAAGACTTGCTATATCAGACTATAAGACAGCCTGGTGCCCAGTCTTCAACAAGCACTCAACTACCATCCGGCTTAATGATTGGTACAGGTGTTCGCACTGTTGCGACGGAAAAGTTACATGGTCAAGGTAATATTATTCAAACTGAACAAGCATTGGATATTGCTATTAATGGTCGTGGTTTTTTTCAGATTTTAATGCCTGATGGCACATTGTCGTACACTCGTGATGGTACATTTCAATTAGACTCTGATGGTCAGATTGTGATGTCAAACGGTAACCCTTTAGAACCCTCCATTACGATTCCAGCTGACACGCAGAGTATCACGGTAGGTTCAGATGGCACGGTTAGCGTAACTCAGCCAGGTACGGCTACCCCGACCATCGTAGGCAACATTGAGTTAGCTGACTTTGTTAATCCAACAGGTCTGCAGCCTATCGGTGAGAATTTATTTCAGGAAACCGGCGCCAGTGGCACACCGATAACGGGAACGCCTGGATTGGATGGCTTTGGTCAAACGATTGGGGGCGCTTTAGAAACATCGAATGTGAATGTGGTGACTGAGCTGATCAATATGATCGAAACTCAACGCGCCTACGAAATGAACTCAAAAGCGATTTCTACTTCCGATCAAATGCTGCAGTACGCCAGCCAAAATCTCTAGTTACAGCACTTGGCTACCTGGTCCCCCACCAGGTAGCCTTTTTTCTTTTTCAATATTCACTATCTTACTCATTTTTGGCACGAACTCTGCAAGATTATTTCATGTGAAGTTGGTTTTTTCGGAGTGTCAAAATGAAAACTGTTGCCCCATTTTTAGTATTTCTTGCTGTGGCAATGTTATCGGGTTGCTACAACAATGAAGTGAAGCGTGACCCCGCGTTTGCTGCTGTTCGTCCTGCTCCTATTGAACCACAAGATAATTATGACGGTGCTATTTTTGACGCACGCAGTAATATTTCTCTATTTGAAGATTATCGTGCAAGACGAGTCGGCGATATTTTGACGGTGAAGCTGGAAGAGCAGACTGATGCCGAAAAAGAAACAGAAACCACTGTCAGTAAATCAAATAGTAACAACATCGATAATCCAACATTGTTTGGTACTACGCCTCAATTCAATTTACCCAGTCAGTTACCTTTAGCCAACACAAAAGATAACAATTTGGCATTTGGTATTGGCTCTAACTCAGATTTTACTGGTGCGGGCGACAGTGATCAGAACAACAAACTGAGCGGTAATATCAGTGTTTCGGTTGTAGAAGTACTGCCAAACGGCAATATGGTGATTCGTGGTGAGCGAGTCATCACTATCAATCAAGGCAATGAATATATCCGGTTGTCAGGCATGATAAGTCCCAGAGATATTGAGGCCGATAATTCTATTTCGTCTATCCGCATTGCCGATGCTCAGATTTCTTATGTAGGAGATGGTCCGACTAATGATGCCAATGTGATGGGCTGGTTAAGTCGATTCTTCGTCAGTGCATTAATGCCTTTCTAAAGGGTGAAAGTTATGAAGTTTAAAGTGTTTATCGCATTTGCGTTCATAGTGAGTTCGAGCATGGCTTATGCCGAAAGGGTCAAAGACCTAGCCTCAATTGCGGGTGTGCGAAATAACCAATTAATTGGTTATGGCCTTGTAGTCGGCCTCAATGGTACGGGTGATAAAACCAAGTTTACCGGCCAAAGTTTACGAAACATGCTGGTAGAAATGGGCATCAATATTCCGCCAGGTACCGACCCAAAAAGTAAAAACGTAGCAGCCGTTTCAGTTCATGCCGATTTGCCGCCTTTCATGAAGCCTGGACAAACCATTGATATCACCGTTTCTTCTTTAGGGGATGCGAAAAGCTTACGTGGTGGTAGTTTATTGATGACCCCTTTAAAAGGGGCAGATGGACAGATTTATGCCATGGCACAAGGCAATTTAATTGTAGGTGGTTTTGGTGCTGACGCAGCTGATGGTTCACGCGTTACCGTCAATATTCCCAGTGCTGGTCGTGTGCCTAACGGTGCAACCGTCGAGCGGGCGGTCAGAAATGCATTGAATGTAGGAGATTCGATTATTCTGAATCTACATAGCCCTGACTTCACCACCGCCAGTCGTTTAAGTGATGCGATTAACCATACTCTGGGTAAAAACACGGCCTTTTCGATGGATGCTTCTTCCGTAAAAGTTAATGCGCCACGAGATCCTAATCAACGAGTACCCTTTTTATCACTGATTGAAAATTTAGAGCTGAGCCCAGGTGAGGCTCCTGCCAGAGTCGTGGTTAACTCACGCAGCGGAACGGTGGTGATTGGTCAGCATGTCAGAGTGAGTCCAGCTGCTGTCACTCATGGCAACTTATCAGTCACTATTTCAGCAAATCCTGAGGTTAGCCAGCCTGAACCGTTCTCACAAGGACAAACCGTGGTGACGCCTAACTACGACATCAATATCACGGAAGAAAATAGTCGTATGTTTGTGTTTAACCCAGGCGTGTCACTGGATGAAATCGTACGTGCTGTGAATCAAGTTGGCGCGGCACCTGGTGATTTGGTCGCTATACTTGAGGCACTCAAACAAGCGGGTGCGCTTAAAGCAGACTTAGTGGTCATCTAATCATGGCTTACGAATCGAATATTGCCCAGTCCGCTGTTGACTTTCATGGTCTGAACCAACTGCGTCAGCAAGCGGTGAAAGGTAGTGATGCTGAGCAAACACTTAAGCAGGTGGCTGGTCAGTTTGAGTCTTTATTTGTGAATATGATGCTCAAGTCCATGCGCCAAGCCAGTTTAGCTGAAGGCATGTTTGATTCGACACAAAGCAAAATGTATCAGGATATGGCTGATCAGCAACTGGCCTCAGATTTATCGATGCGAGGTGGTCTGGGACTGCAAGATGCCATCATCAAACAGCTAGGAAGTTATCAGTTGCAGTCCTCTCAACCAGCGAGAACGGATCAATCATACAGTTATGACACAGTGACTATTCGGCCAGCACTTGCTAAGAAAGTGAATGAACTGATGATCAAACAAATCCGTGAGATTCATGCAGAAAACGGTGAGATTGAGACAAAAGCAGACTTAATGAATCTTGGGGAAAAGGTTTTTAATTCACCCAAAGATTTTGTGCAAACCTTGTGGCCGTATGCACAACAAGCTGCAGATAAAATAGGCGTGTCGCCTGAAGTAATATTGTCGCAGGCTGCACTCGAAACCGGCTGGGGTAAATTTGTATTAAAAAGCAAAAGTGGTGAAACAAGCTTTAACCTGTTTAACATCAAAGCGGATAAAAGCTGGGACGGAGAGCGTGTCAGTAAAGTGGCACTTGAGTATCGTGATGGCAAAGCTTACAACGAGGCTTCTCAATTCCGTGCTTATGATTCTTACCAAGATAGCTTCAATGACTACGTTGAGTTTTTACAAACTCAACCACGCTACCGTAACGCATTGCAGCACACCAATGATGCTGAAGCCTTTGTTGAACACCTGCATAAAGCCGGGTTTGCAACCGATCCTCAATACGCTGACAAAATAAAACGCATAATGAATAGTGACATTCTGGCACGAATTTCGCTGGAGTCAGACCATGCATAATCACGCTGACGAGTTAAGGAGCATGCCATGAGTCTGCTAGGGATTGGGACATCGGCATTATTAACAGCCCAAGGTAATTTATCGACGACAAGTCATAACATCAGTAACGTCAATACTGAGGGATACACTCGCCAGCGTGCTGACCAAGCCACCCGTACACCTGACTACAAAGGAGATATGTATTTTGGTACGGGTGTACAGATAACCTCGGTTGAACGTGTTTATGACACCTTTCTGGCGAGCCAGGTTAGAACGTATACCGCACAAGAAGCAGCCCAAAGAAGCTATCTCAGTTATTCACAACAGGTAGATGATCTACTTGGTTCGGAAGACTTAGGTCTGAGTACAGGCATCAGTGAATTTTTCAACTCAGTAAATGAGGTGGCAAACGATCCTACCTCTATAGCGGCCAGACAGTTGATGCTGACCCGTGGTGAACTCTTAGCGAATCGTTTTAACACCATGGACTCACAGCTAACAAAGCTAGACGAGCAGGTCGATTACGATATCACCGTTGCCATTGATGACATCAATAATCTGTCGAAAAGTATTGCCGAGTTAAATTCGGCCATTACCGCAGCCACAGGTGCTGGTGGATCACCGAATGATTTACTTGATAAGCGTGACAAACTGATCACAGATCTTTCCGAGATCGTCTCAGTGAATGTTATTGAGCAATCAAACGGCACCACAAATATCCTGATTGGTAATGGCCAGGCCCTTGTCGCGGGCACAAAAAGTATGGCTCTAACGACGGTTACGGATACCTCAACCAGTCCACCAAGATTAGGTATTGGCTACGGTGATAGTAGTACGAATATTACCAGTCAGCTATCTGGTGGTACCTTAGGTGGGGCTTTGGATTTCCGTGACACGATTATAGATGATGTGAGAGCGGAGCTTGATGTGTTGGCACAAGCCGTTGTGGAAGGTTTTAATGCCGTCCACAACAACACGACGAATATTGCCAATGGCGGTCAGGGTTCAGTTGATTTGGATGGTAATGATGGTGGGGATTTCTTTAACCCGGCAAATATTACCGCTGCCACGATCTCCTTGGCAATCAGTGATCCGCGTGCTATTGCCGCTTCCTCTAAATTTGATGCGGCAACAGGAACAATTAATATTTCTGGTTCTGGTAATAACGAAAATGCTTTGGCGCTGGCAAATCTGGAGACAGATAAAACGCTCGTGACAATTGCCCCCGGTGTAACGCGTTCTCTATCAGAAGGTTATGCCGTGCTGGTGTCTGATGTTGCCACCAGAACTCAGCAAGCAGAAGCCAGTCAGGAAACACAACTGGCATTACTGCAACAGACCGAACAGCGTTTCGACGCGGTAGGCGGTGTAAATCTGGATGAAGAAGCCGCTCAGCTGATCAAGTTTCAGCAAGCCTATCAGGCGGCATCACAGATCATTATTGTGTCCAATACTATTTTTGATTCACTGATTAATGCTGTTTAGGAGATTGTCATGAGAATTTCTACATCCTATATTCAACAGCAAAGTGTTGATACGATGCTGGCCCAACAAAAGCAGTTGGCGGATACCCAGTTACAAGTCTCAACGGGGCAACGAATTCTAAGACCGTCAGATGACCCGGTGGCAGCAGTAAAGTCATTGAACTATCAGCGTGAAGTCAGCATCAACGAACAGTATCAGGCGAATGCCGATGTGGCCAATAACAAACTTAATGCCGCTGAAAATGCCTTAACCAGTGCAACAAATATTGTTCAACGGATCCGTGAGCTGGCTGTGCAAGCACTTAATGACAGCAATGATGCCAATGCCCGAGCAGGTATCGCAGAAGAAATTGATGAGTTGAATAAGTCTCTCGTGAGCCTGGCGAACACCACAGATGCGAACGGCGAGTTTTTATTCTCTGGTTATCAATCTTTTACACAAGCGTTTGACACTACCACATTTGCTTATGGCGGCGATGGTGGGCAACGCAGTATGCGTGTAGGCAGCGATTATTCTGTTGAAGCCACTTTTCCCGGCGATGAGCTATTTGTTATCACCAATGCCGACACCACTACTCAGGCGGTTTTCCAAACCATCGATGATTTTTCTACCGCGCTTAAAGCCAATACTATAGGCACAGCCCCTAATAATGGTGAGTTTCTTGATAATATGTCGACAGCCATTGATTCATTAACGACAGCAAGAACCGCTGTAGGTGCCCGAATCAATTCAATAGACCAGCAACGTAGTATTAATGAAGACAGCTTAGCTAGTCTGGAAACCAGTTTGACTAAATTAAAAGATTTGGATTACGCCGAGGCTATATCGCGTTTGAACTCTCAAACAACGGGTTTGCAAGCCGCTCAACAAGCCTATGTCAAAGTACAAGGACTGTCCCTCTTTAACTTTTTATGAAACACTGACATTTTTTTACCGTTGTCAGTTATAAAAATATGAAAGCAGTGATCCTGGCAGGTGGCTTAGGCACGCGTATCAGTGAAGAGTCCATCAATAAACCTAAACCGATGATAGAAATAGGTGGCAAACCTATTCTCTGGCACATCATGAAAATCTATTCCTACCATGGCGTGAATGATTTTATTATCTGCTGTGGATATAAGGGTTATCTCATCAAGGAGTATTTTGCGAATTATTTTTTGCATATGTCGGACATCACGTTTGATATGCAAAACAATAAAATGCATGTACATGAAGCCCATGCAGAGCCTTGGAAGGTGACTCTGGTAGATACCGGTGAAGATAGTATGACTGGTGGACGTATCCGTCGTATTAAGGATTATGTCCAAGATGAGGAAGCCTTTTGCCTGACGTATGGTGATGGTGTCGGCAATATCGATATTCGCACTAGTATTGAGTTTCATCATGAGCATGGAAGTTTGGCTACTGTGACTGCGGCTTATCCTCAAGCGAAATTCGGTGCTTTAGATATTCAAGGTGATCGTGTTGTTAACTTCCAGGAAAAGCCCAAAGGTGATAACGGTATGGTCAGTGGTGGCTTTTTCGTTTTATCTCCCAAAGTCATTGATTACATCAGTGATGACAAGACAAGTTGGGAAGGTTATCCATTGCAGAAGTTAGTAACTGAACAGCAGTTGCGAGTCTTTCGGCATGAAGGTTTTTGGCAACCGATGGATACTTTACGTGATAAACAACATCTTGAGCACTTATGGCAGTCAAATCAGGCACCATGGAAAGTGTGGTGATTGATAAGACTTTTTGGCAGAACAAATCGGTTCTGATTACCGGACATACCGGTTTTAAAGGTAGCTGGTTGAGCTTGTGGTTAACTCAGCTTGGCGCCAAAGTAACGGGTTATGCGCTTGCGCCAAATACCACACCTTCAATATACGAAGCTCTCGAGTTAAAGACTATTATCAATTCTGCGATGGCAGATATTTCTGATTTATCAAGGCTATCTGAACTTGTTAATCAGACACAGCCCGATGTGGTGTTTCATCTCGCTGCACAATCATTAGTTAAACCCAGCTACCTTGATCCTGTTGGAACTTATCAAACCAATGTGATGGGGACAGTCAATCTTCTAGAAACCGTCAGACATTGTCCCAGTGTTCAAGCTGTGGTCGTGGTGACGTCAGATAAATGTTACGAAAACCATGAGTGGTCCTGGCCATACCGCGAAAACGATCGGTTGGGTGGGCATGACCCATACAGCAATAGTAAAGGCTGTGCTGAGCTTGTCACCAGTGCCTATCGACAGTCCTTTTTTATGGCTAATAAAACTGCCATAGCTAGCGCGCGTGCCGGTAATGTGATTGGTGGCGGTGACTGGTCTGAATACCGGTTAATCCCAGATTTAATAAAAGCCAATCAGACAGGTCATTCGCTTGAGATTCGTCATCCGCGAGCCATTAGACCTTGGCAGCATGTATTGGAGCCTTTATCAGGATATTTATTACTGGCTCAACACATGGTTGAGCGCGGTGCGGAAGTAGCTGATGCATGGAATTTTGGTCCTGCTATGGAAGACACGAAGCCTGTAGATTATATTGTGGAATTTGCTCAGCAGCGTTGGCCGTCTCTTGATTGGTTTGCTCCTCAGCATAACGAGCATCATGAAGCATCAATACTGATGCTCGACTGTAGTAAAGCCCGACAGCAATTAGACTGGCAACCTGTTTGGCATATTGATGATGCGCTCTCTCTCACATTTGACTGGTATGATGCTTTTTATTCTGGAAAGCCCATGCGCGAGATAAGCCTGCAACAAATTCAGCAGTTTGTTCAGGACAGTAACGCGAGCTCGATAACATAAAGCAACATTATGAACCCAATGCATTCTCATGATATGACAAATCACGCTGCGACTTTTGCTTGCGGTGAACTGTGTATTGTCAATAAACCTGCCACCTCGCCAACTTTGTGTGTCGTGATTTCTCAGGAAGAAGCCGTCATAGAATGTTATGAATTACTGGCTTTAACAGACAATCCTTCAACTTCAGGGGATAACTGGTTTTTGTTATCGGAAGCGACAGCAAGCCGTTCAGCAGAATATCTGGATTTACGGCAGCCTATTTTTACTGGTCCAATGAATATCGCCAGTCGACAAGGTCAACTTTCGGCTTCAACAGTCGATGCGTTATTACGTGCCTTAGTTCAACGTCAAGTGAAACGCTACAGCCAGCATAAATTTCAATCAAAGGCTTTCCAGCCTGGGCAGAATGCTGTTGCTGTGTCAGGAAAAGTTTTGGATAACAATGATATCCAGCATATGGTGGATGCCTCACTGGATGGCTGGCTAACAACTGGACGGTTTAATGCCCAGTTTGAAAAAGCACTGGCTGAATTTATTGGTGTCAAACATGTTCTCACGGTAAATTCAGGTTCATCAGCGAACTTGTTGGCATTAACTGCACTGACTTCACCTAAGTTAGGTGATAAAGCATTACAAAAAGGCGATGAAGTCATCACTGTCGCGGCTGGGTTTCCGACTACGGTGAATCCCATATTACAAAACGGTTTAGTGCCGGTTTTTGTTGATATTACCTTGCCTTCCTACAATATTGATGTCAGTCAGCTTGAGGTGGCGTTATCTGATAAAACCCGAGCCATTATGATGGCTCATACATTAGGAAATACGTTCAATATTGATGCTGTTGTGCGTTTTGCTCGTCAACATAATTTATGGTTAATCGAAGATTGTTGTGATGCTCTGGGGAGTACCTATACACCTTCTGTAGAATTAACGGATTATCGTGGTCTGCCCATCGCCATAAATGAGCCTCGACATGTCGGTACCTTTGGTGATATTGCTACCTTAAGCTTTTATCCGGCTCATCATATTACGATGGGAGAGGGTGGAGCGGTTTATACCAATAATGGCCAACTGAAACTGATTTTGGAGTCATTCCGTGATTGGGGTAGAGATTGTTTCTGTGAACCCGGTAAAGATAACACCTGTAATAAACGCTTCAGTTATCAGTTGGGACAACTGCCGTGCGGCTATGATCACAAATATACCTATTCACATCTTGGTTATAATCTGAAAATTTCTGATATGCAGGCCGCTGTTGGCTTATCTCAATTGGATAAAGTCACGGGCTTTATTGAAAAGCGTAAAGCTAACTTTCAACGTTTACATGATGGCTTAGCTTGCCTACAAGATTATTTATTACTGCCGGAAGCAGAAAATAATGCTGAACCGTCCTGGTTTGGTTTCGCTATTACCTTAAAACAAGGTAATCGAGCTGACTTTATTCAGTATCTTGAACAACACAAGATAGCCAATCGACTGGTTTTTGGCGGAAACCTTATCAAACAGCCGTATTTTGAACAGCAAAGCTATCGTAAAGTTGGTGAATTAACCGTCACCGATCAGGTCATGAATGATTCGTTGTGGATCGGCGTTTTTCCGGGGCTATCTGATGAGATGATTGATTATATGATCGATACTATCCAATCTTATTTCAAAGTGTGAGTGATGACTGACAAAACATCGATGTATCAAAAGTTATTTGTGCTGGAAATGGCCAATAATCACCAAGGTGATATTGCTCATGGCAAGCAGGTTATTCAGCAGATGAAGCAGGTTTGTGATGATTTCCCTTTCCAGTTTGCCTTTAAATTGCAGTACCGTAACCTGAAAACCTTTATTCATCCTGATTATCGAGATAGACAAGATATTAAATACGTAAAACGATTTCGTGATACAGAGTTAGACGAAGCCCAATTGCTGGAATTAAAAAAAGCCATTGATGAAGCAGGCTTTATTTCCATGTGTACGCCGTTTGATGAAGCCTCTGTTGACTGGATTGAACAACATGGTTTTGACATCTTAAAAATTGCCTCCTGTTCACTTACCGATTGGCCATTATTAGAACGTATCGCTCAATCCTCTTTGCCGCTGGTGATGTCTACCGCCGGTGCCACGATGGAAGAGATTGACAATGTCGTTCAGTTTTTCTTACATCGCCACAAACAATTAGCCGTGATGCACTGTGTTGGTGAGTATCCAACGCCAAGACAAAATCTACAGTTAGGTCAAATTGCTCTATTAAAACAACGTTTTCCTGAGGTGACGGTGGGCTATTCAACCCATGAAGATCCTAATGAGTCGGAAGCAGTGAAAATGGCCGTCGCCATGGGCGCGCAGCTGTTTGAAAAGCATGTTGGGGTAGGTGAGCTCAATGCTTACTCGGCGAACCCTGAACAAGTCAGACAATGGTTACTCTCAGCGCAAGAAGCTTATGCCATGCTTGGTCTTGAGGGCGAGCGTGTGACGGTGACAGAGACAGAATTAACCACACTGAATTCATTACGCCGAGCGGTGTTTGCTAAACAAGATCTCGCTGCAGGCAAAGCATTGCAAACAGAAGATTTTTACTTGGCGATTCCAAGTCAACCCGGTCAACTATTGGCCAATGACTTATCCAAATACAAACAGTTTGAGTTAAAAGCGGCGGTAAAGGCTAATGAACCTTTATTACTCAAGCAGTTAGAAATCACCGATACCCGTGACATGGTTTCAGCTTCATTATCTAAAGTGTGTGCTTTATTACGTGAAGCCGGCATTGCTATTGCTGATGGGGTGAACTGCCAGTTATCGCATCACTATGGCATTGAGAAGTTCGAAGAAACAGGTGCGACCATTATTGATGTGGTTAACCGTGAATACTGTAAAAAGATTCTGGTGTTACTGCCAGGACAAAATCATCCGGTGCACGCTCATCATAAAAAAGAAGAAACCTTTAATGTGCTGGCGGGAGAGATGTACTTACAACTAGGTGATGAGCTAAAAACCATCAAAGCCGGTGAAATGGTCACCGTTGAGCGCGGTGTTAAACATGCTTTTAGCAGTGAAACTGGGGCGATATTTGAAGAGTTATCCACCACACATTTCACTGATGATTCGTATTATGACGATAAAGCTATTAACCAAAACAGTCGCCGCAAAACCAATCTAATCTTCCGTGCTGACTGGCTAACTTCGGAGTGGGCATGAGCGAACAACGCGTTGCTGACTATATCTTTGCCCGAGTGGCTGAATTAGGTGTTAAAGAGGTTTTCTTACTTCCTGGTGGAGGGGCCATGCATCTGGTGGATGCCTTGGGGCAGAATCCTGATATCACTTTCATACCGACTCATCACGAACAAGCTGCAGCGATTGCGGCTGAAGCCTACTCTCGCGTGAATGAAACACTCGGCGTGGCGCTTGTTACAACGGGACCGGGTGCGACCAATGCTTTGACTGCTGTAGCGGGTGCCTGGATTGAGTCTGTACCACTGCTGATTATTTCCGGTCAGGTGAAACGGGCCGATATGAAAGCTGATAGCGGTGTACGGCAAATGGGCCCGCAGGAAGTTGACATCGTGTCGATGGTTAAACCCATTACCAAATATGCCATCACCGTTGATGAGCCAGAGAATATTGGTCTTTATCTTGATAAGGCTTTACATGAAGCGATGACAGGACGAAAAGGCCCTGTCTGGCTGGATGTGCCTTTGGATGTACAAGCCAGTTTGATTGAGCCGGAAGAGCTAGCCCGGGATGAGTCGAATACAGACAATGAGTCAGACTGTGCACTTGAGCTGGATGAAGTTATCCAACTCATTCAGCAGGCTGAGCGTCCTATAATTTTGGCTGGTCATGGTATCCGTCTATCAGGTGCCGCTGACGCATTCAAACAACTTTATGAAAAAAACGGTATTCCGGTATTAACCACATGGAATTCTCTGGATCTAATTCCTTACGAACATTCATTATGTGCTGGTCGACCAGGTTCAGTGGCACTGAGACCGGCAAACTTTGCCGCCCAGAATTGTGATTTATTGATCAGTATTGGCGCACGTCTGGATAATGTGGTTACAGCACACAATCCGCAAAACTTTGCTCAGTATTCCGATAAGGTGATTATCGATATTGATGCCTCTGAACTGAAAAAACATCAGCTACCCAAAGCCCGTTTGATTCAGGCGAATGCCAAAACCTTTATTGAGCAGCTTCTGGCTGAGGTGAATGATACACCTGCCGACTATGCTGACTGGATACATAAAATTGCAGACTGGAAACAACGCTATCCACGCTGTGATGGAGAAAAATTTCCAGAGCAAGGTGAAATTAGTCATTATCATTTCATCGATCGTTTATCTGCTCTCACTAAAGCAAATGAGCTTATTATTACGGGCAGCTCAGGGCTGGCAGTCGAAGTCTTTTACTCCACTTTTGTGAACAAAACGGGACAACGTATTTTCCTCACCTCGGGTTTAGGTTCTATGGGCTATGGTTTGCCCGCGGCGATTGGTGGCTGTCTGGCCTCAGGTAAAAAGCCCGTTGTTTCGGTTGAAGGTGATGGAAGTTTGCAGCTTAATCTTCAAGAATTAAGCACCTTAAAATCCCTCAATTTACCTATACGCATGTTCATTATGAACAATAATGGTTATGCCTCCATTCGAAATACACAACGCAATTATTTTGATGAGCGCTATGTGGCAACTGGTCAAGAAGCTGGATTACTGATTCCGGATTTAGTAAAACTCGCAGAAGCAATTGGTCTTGATGCTGTTCGTATAAATGACGCCAGTGAGTTGGATGAAAAAATCCAATATGTGCTGAATCATCCAGGCCCAATTCTTTGTGATGTCTCTATCATCAAAGACGAAGCGTTATGGCCAAAAGTGTCAGCTAATCCTCAAGCGAATGGTTCGATGATATCCATGCCCTTAGAAGATATGACACCTCTGTTGTCTTTAGATCAGTTAAAACAGGAAATGTTAGTGTCCTTAGCTGACATTTCTCAACAAGTGGTACGAGGAGATGGTTGATACTCAAAACCGCAAATCATTAGCATGCCCATGTTGTCTGTCGCTTATAAACCATACTATAAATAGTGTATTTGTCTGTCCCCATTGCCATCATGTTTGGAAAGATGTTGACCCCCATTGGGTAAGTAAACATTACATTAAATTAACAGGTCGAAATGAACTTCCTGATAAATACGTAGAAAAAAAACTTCTTGAGAGAGTTGAGTATTTGGCACCTTACTTAAGGACAGGGATGTCAGTATTAGAGATCGGATGTGCTGAAGGGGAGCTGGGCAAGAAAGTTAAAGAAAAGTATCAATTGGAATACTATGGCTTTGAAATTTCGCAAGATGTCATACAAGCCATGACAGTTCTTGACGGTGTGTTCCGTTTAGCTGATCAAGTGAGCGAAGAACGGAAGTTTGATCTCATCATGAGTTTTCATGTATTGGAGCATATCTCTGATCTTAGTGCTGTCATTGTAGATTGGAAACATTGGTTAAAGCCTAATGGAATAGTGATTCTGGAGGTGCCTAATAACGCTGGGCATCCGTGGGTTGAGGACGATAATAACCCTGAACATATTCACCAATTTGGAATGAGTTCAATAGCTGCTTTATTGCAAAGGCATGGCTTCATAATCAAGATGATGAGCACCGGCTTTTTTGAATCACCAAGTTATACCGATAGCATTCGCTTAGTAGCTGAGTTGTCACTGTCTCGAAAAGACAAACAGGATAGCCTGATAGAAGCTATCAGAAAAACGATACATGAACCCTTTGATGTTTTTTGTGTGGGTGGGGATTTTAAAAACTACATAGAGCCGATTATGCCCCATCTAAACGTCATATCATTATTCGATAATGATGCAATGAAAAAAGAGATGGGAGGTAAACCTGTCATACTTTTCGAAAATGAAAAAAATGAACAACGCCCCATTTTAATAGCGAGTATTCGTTATGAGGAGCAGATCCGTGACGAGTTGCTTCAGAAAAAAGTGTCTTTAAATAATATCTATTATCTCAGCGATATCTTGCTGGGGGTGAATAGCAATGGCTGATAAGCATTTCGCTTGGAACAGGGCTTGTCAGGTTTGTGGGACATTGAATCTGTCGGTTTTGTATGAGAACCAACTTGCTGTCATTGATGGTAGAGACATGAGCTATAGTGTTACAACCTGCAGTCACTGTGGATTTCATTATGCGAATCAGCTACCTAAGGCATCATCGTATCAGTCTTACTATCGATCTTTGTCTAAATATGATGTCACTCTTTCTGCCAGCTCGATACCAGAAATAGATAATTATAGAGCTGAGAAAGTTATCTCTTTCATCCAGCCATATATTTCTTTGGATAAAAAAGTTTTTGACTTAGGGTGTGGACATGGAACGTTACTCAACTGGTTCTCGATGAGTGGTTGGTCAAATATCTATGGCGTTGACCCAGCCCCAAATGCTGCCGACCAAGCAAACCAGCTTTATGGTTTGTCCTGTATTACAACGGGGAGCTTGGAAAATGCAGTGTCTTTAAATCGGCTGATAGAGGCTGATTTAATCTGTCTGATGGGAGTATTGGAGCATCTGCCCAACTTATATGATGATCTCACCTTATTATTAAATAGTGTGAAAGAGGATGCCAGCATACTGATTGAAGTACCTGCTTGTGAGCGATTTACACGAGGTGATTTTGAGCCCTATGGCGAGTTCTCTCTGGAACATATTCAATTTTTTAGTGCAAGTTCCTTGGACAGATTAATGGAGAACTTTGGTTTTTATCCAATAACGTCTCACATCTTGGATTTACCTCCAGGAACAACGGACAGTCTTTTAAGCCTCTATTCGCGTAAACAAAAAACAGATAATGTCATCGCAACTGATACCGCTTTGGATGAATACATGGCAGAGTCTGAGAGTAAATTGCAGCTAGGCTTAAGTAAAATAAAGTCATTGGTTCGGCAGCCCGTAATAATATATGGTGCAGGTAGCCATACCGCACGGTTACTACCCTATCTCGATGACTGTCAGGTTTCTCAACATATTGTTGGCATTGTTGATGGCAACACAAATCTTCAGGGTAAGCAGATGGGAAAATGGGTGATTGATGTGCCAGAAATATTAATAAACCGCTGTCCTGATATCCCTGTTCTTGTCTCTTCATACCGATCTCAGAATGCCATTAACCATGTGCTTAGTGACATTTATCCAAATCCTATTATAACGATGTACCAGCTATGAATTTAAAACATATTCTTTTTGACTTTGATGGCACAATCATTGATTCGGCACCATGTATTCTCAATTGTTATGAGCAGGTCATGTCGGATCTGAATATCACACCATCTGTTCCGATAACTGCGTCGATAATTGGCCCTCCTCTTACTGACACTGTAGCCATGCTGGCAAATACTGAAGATGAAGTTCTCATCGAAAACATGGCAACCGCGTTTAAAAGCTTTTATGACAGCCGTGTGGCAACAGAAACGCCAATGTATGCTGAGATAGAGGAAGTATTAGCCTGGTTAAATGAACAGAGGTATCAGCTATATATCGCAACAAACAAGCGTTATGAACCAACCATGGCAGTTATTGAACATTTATCACTAGCAAAGTATTTCACCGATATTGGTGCCGTCGATCAGTTACCCTTAGGAAAGCAAAAAAAATCGCTTCTTATCCAAAGGTTGGTGAAAGAACATAATATTGAAGAAAAAGAAGCACTTTATATCGGAGACAAATTAGACGACTATCAAGCTGCTACATTCAATTCTATGCCATTTGTTGCTGCTGGCTGGGGGTATGGGGACTGGGAGTCATCAAATACTGTGTTCCATTCACCATTACAACTGCTTCATTTTATAAGCAATTATAATGGCTGAAAATTTCTCTGAGTTAAATGTTGATGAGTTAGCTCAGGCTGATATTAATCATCTCCTAGAGTTTGTTGACTTCTCCTTGTTATCCGATAAGCACCTTTTCGTCACTGGTTGTACCGGATTTATGGGCTATTGGATATTAATGACGATTCATTGCCTAAATATCAAAGGGTTTAATATACAGGTAACGGGTATATCTAGGCATCCTGATGAGTTTTATCAGCGACACCCTTTCTTTTTAAGTAAAAAGTGGCTTCATCTAATTAAGGGAGAGATCAGAGATTTCCCATTCAAGAACGAGGTCTATGACTATGTTATTCACGCAGCCATGGATACTCGGCCAGATAAATTAAAAAATGGTAGTGACTTGATTGATATTGCCACAAGAGGCACAAAGCGAGTTATTGAACAGGCGAAAATGGCTTCTGCAAATTCTATTTTGATAGTCAGTTCAGGTGCAGTATATGAGTCTGATTATGTTCCGCAAAAACCAGGCAAATTAAACTCAGCGAATTATTACAGTATCGCTAAGCAACTCATGGAGCAGGTCGCTCTTAGCGAAACTGAAGGAAGTATGTGTCAATTAAAACTGGCCAGATGTTTTGCTTTTATTGGTTATCTTTTGCCAAAGCATCTTGCTGTTGCACAGTTCATCAGAAGTGCTTTAAATGATGAATGTATCACTATTCATGGCAATGGTTCTCCTGTGAGAAGTTACCTTTATGCGGCTGATATGGCGCTATGGCTATTACAAATACTTATCAATGGGAGAGATAAAGCAGCCTACGATGTCGGTTCTGATGATGTAAAATCCTTAATTGATCATGCTGAACATATTCGTCAAATTATTGCTCCAAATAAATCTATATTTGTGGGGAAAGGGGGCGCTAACCAAAGCAGTAGTCGCCAAGTTTATGTTCCAGATATTACGACTGCAAAAGATGAACTAGGGTTAGATGTGTGGACAGACCTTCGTGCCGCAATTAGAAAAACCATGGAGATGGAAAATATGTTTAATGATGACTTATGCTCGTTTCAGAAATAATGATCAATAATTCCGTCATAAAATTCACGTAAAGGTTTTTTAATTCTTTTGGGTCTCGTTGTATTCTGTTTTAGAAGCTTTATGAATGGCTGTATTGTTGTGTTTGTGTCTTTTTATTCCGTTCACGCTAATCGTGGTGAGCGATGGGCTAATTGAGCAAACGTGATTTTCTACATCAATTACAAACTCTGAGCGTGTTCCGATAAGTAATATATCAATATCCATTCCTCTCTGTGATTCTGGCTGTGATATGGACTGTCCAGATTGCAGAAAAGGCAAACCATGCTCCAGCTCATTTTTATCAGTAATCCAAATGAGATTTCTCAGAAAATTGGGATGTTTTCTGAATAGTTTTGTTCCTCTACCGGCTACACCCCATAACCCTAGCTTTGCTTGTGGGTGATGAGTTAGCTCCTGCCTCAGCCAACTTGCTAACGCCTCAACATCATTGTCTATATTTATTAACATTTTCATTTCGGTAATCAAGCTATCCCAAAATTGAGGGTGCGATGTGGAGTAAGGGATCGCTTCTTTTAGTATCAGCTCAGCCCCTTTATGTTGATCTGGTTCATGTTGCATCCGGGCAAACAGTCTGCCTGCCATGGAGTAGTAGCTCTTCCATAGTATTTCTAGGGCATTCTGATCGAACGCAGTTGATTGCAGCCATCTAAACAGCTGATACGTGCCCAAAATCATATTTTTATAAGCGTAACCTCCCCACTCCCATCCGTTGATGCCCTGTAGTAAACAGGGTTCAGCCACATAAGCAATCGGCTCACCCGCCAGAGGAGCGAGAGTAAGCATTGCATGAGGAAAACAATCACTCATATTGGTGGATGAGCCATCAAGGCTATCAGTAGGATTTAATGTTATCTGTTCTCTAATAAATAATTGTCGGCGACAAATAAAACAAAAAATGCCGCTAAAAGAGGCTGAGATGTTGTCAGAGGGAAGCTGAGTCAATAATTCGATTTTGTCGAGTAGTTGCCAAGATGTTTCATTAAATTGAAGTTTATTGAGTTGCGTTTCATTGGGGTAGCCAGATTGCCCGTAAATAATCTCATCTCTCTTGGCGATATTGATCCAACCAAAGTTGAGGTAGTGGTAGCTGACGTCGGGGGCTCTCGCGAGAGAATCAAAAATATGCTTGAGCGCGCTGGGAACAATAAGGTCATCATCACCAACGATCCATATAAACTCACCTCTCGCTAGTTCTGTGGTCGCAAATAATACATTCTTAGTGAACCCAACCGTTTCTTTTTGGCATCCATATTGAATCGGAAGCGGGCAAGATTCAACTACCTTCTTTGTCTCATCTATTGAAGCGTTATCGGCAATAACAATTTCAACTCGGTCTAGATAGCCCTCGACGACTCTGGCTAGTTGGAACAGCATTGACTTGAGTAAATGGGCTCGATTTAGTGTTGGTATGCAAATTGAAAGTATGGGTGTCATTATTTGTCTGCATTTATTAAAGTGACAACAAGAATATGGCGATAGCCTGAGTTTGACAAATTAGTGTAGTGGCAACATACGGAAGTTAAGTCGATGGCTTAGTAAAGAGGAATTAATGGCGCGATTGAATTTTTTTACAACGGAACAGCAACCTTTCTATATCTACACCTCAGAATTTGTTAATAAATTCGCTGGTGTTAGAGCTTTACACTATCTATGCCATGCACTAAACCAGCTTGGTGCTGAGGCATATGTCGTGGGAGCGAAAAAGGTCGATACCAGTTTGAGGACTCCGCAGTTAACGAAGCTTGATGTTGTTCGTCATGAACGTTTAGGCCTCTCACCTATCGTCATTTATCCAGAGGTCATTTCCGGTAACCCTCTCGGGGCAGAAAATGTTGTACGTTGGTTGTTGAATGCACCAGGCGTGGTTGGCGGTGATAAAACTTTTTCTGAAGATGAGATGATATTTGCCTTCTCAGCTGATTTTATTCCAGTCAATATTGAAGCGAATATCCTTAGAGTTCCTGTTGTTAATAATACTTTATTCAATAATCGTGATAACCCCGAGGATCAGAGCCGAGAAGGGATTTGTTATTACGCAAACAAATATTTAGCCAGTGGGAGAGCTTTAACTGAGCATATTTCGGGTGCCAGAAGCTTGTGCCAGGATGTTTCTTTGTCTCAGGCTGAGCTTGCCAGCATTCTTAGAAAAAGTGAATTGTTACTCTGTTATGAACCTTCTTCAATAGTCGCTGAGGCGCTTTTGTGCGGTTGTCCTGTCGCGATGATACCCACACCATATCTGGATAAAATCGATGGTGATTTGAATGGCCCTGGTATTGCATTTGGAACTGATCCAGATGCCATAGCAATGGCGAGAAATACGGTCGCACAGGTCGGTGTAAACTACGAAAAACTAATAAACGATTGCACCACCCAGATCGAATGGTTTGTGATTCAAACGCAAGAGTTCTTTTCAAAAAGAAAGAGATTATCGAATGCATGGGTTGATAAAACACTAGCTTACATAAATGGTGTTGTCTCCGAACAAAGTGATGTATTGATTGCAGAAAGGGAACGTCTTTCCAAAAATAAACGATGGTTATATCAACATGAGTTGTCAGAAACCTCTGTTATGTCACTTGCTGAACGAATGTCAAGTACTTGGACAATGACGCCAGGTTTTCATTTACTTATCATCGTCAATGCATCAGAACTAGAGGCTCTTTCCAACACGATTGAGTCACTTGAGCAACAGCTCTATCAAGCTTGGGGTTTGACTATCCTAAGTAATATCCCGGCCCCAGATGCGTTTTCCTCTGTGCCTGAGAATATTGAATGGGTCCAGATCTCAGGGAAAAATCTGAATGAAGACATCGAACAGGTTGTGGTTGCTGCTCAGCTTGACTGGATTATGCAGTTAATCCCTGGAGATAAATTAGCCCCACATGCCTTATTGAGTTTTGCGGATACGATTAACGTAGAGACAAAAGCGCAGTTTATCTATAGTGATGAATTAGTCGATGAGTCTAAAGCTGATATCTGGTTCAAACCTGAGTTTAGTCTGGATTATCTGAGGGCCTATTCATACTTAGGGCGTTCATTCATTGTCAGTAGAGAAGCCTTTGAACAGGTCGGTGGATATTCAAACTTAGCTTATGTGCACACCACCGATATGGCATTTAAGGTGTATGAGCAATATCAGCAATCAGCGTTTTCTCATATCCCTGATGTATTGCTCACATCTATTCCATTAGAGATTAATAAAGAGCTATTGGCAGAAAATGAATGGTTGACCCGCCATGCACATCTAAACAGGAGCGGTATTTCAGCCACAATATCGAACCCCAAAAACAAGCCGCGATTCCAGACAGTCTATAGCACGAAAAATCAGCCCAAAGTCTCTATTATCGTTGCTCATCATAACTATGTTTCCTACCTTGCCCGATGTTTGGAAGAGTTAGAGCTCAACACGACCTATATTAACTACGAAGTGGTCGTTGTAGATGTCATGAGTGATGTCGAAGATCTCGAAGATGTGTATGCTGAGATGTCAGAAATGTGGGGGGAACGTTTCGTTTCAACACGTTTTGAACAGAAAAACTACTCGGCAGCTATTAACCATGGTGTGAACATCGCTAGTGGTGATTATATTGTTGTTATGTCTTGCTTTGCTATGGCTGTGAACGGCAATTGGTTAAATGAGATGATGCCATTGTTGGCCAGAGAGGACGTGGGGATTGTGGGTGCCCGTATCCTCGATGATAACAACAAGATTATTCATGCTGGAGGCGTTTTCGGTATCACGGATGATGTCAGTGGTCTATTTCAAGGGCTCGATATTACTGAACCGGGCTATATGGAACGAGCGCATTGCATTCAGCAGTATTCCTCCGTGTCATCAGCATGTTTCGGTATTGAAAAACAGACGTTCATCCAGGCTGGAGGGCTGAGTGAAAGTATATTTTCAGATACGTGTTATACCGTTATGGATTTATGTCTCACTATCCAGCAGCAAGGTAAAAAGGTTATCTGGTCACCCTATGTCACCTTGTTTCAGGACAAAAAGCTGGCAGAGCAATCAAATGGTGTGGCCGATTACAATTCTCACAGAGAAGAGTTCATCGTCGAAAAGTGGTCTGATTTGTTTACACACGATCCTTTCTATAATGACAACCTGAGTCTGCGCTCACGATTTTTTGCACCAGAGGTAGATATTCAACGACAGTGGGACCCTCGGTTTAATTTAAAAACACGGGTTGTTGTTTTTCCTCTTAATGGTTCTGGCACTGGCCAGTATCGCATGATTGCACCAATGCAGGCTTTGGCAAAACGAGGTGATGTAGAACTCACATGGATGCCGTTTCATGAGTTCAAAGAGCAACCATTATTGCCGACCTTATTTGAATTGATGCGATTGAAGCCCGATGTGATCTACGTGCAACAAATGTTGACTGATGTCACCTATAATTTTCTTAAAGAGGTCAAAGCGCACACCCAAATCAGCATTGTCCTTTCCTTGGACGACTTGGTCACCAACTTGCCAAAAATGAGTGATAGAAAAAAACTGGTTTTCCGGGATATGCGTTCAAGGCTCAGAAAAACACTCGCCTTATGTGACCATACAATCGTCTCTACTGAGCCATTAGCGGAGTTATGTCGTCAATATACTGATAATGTGACGGTTATTCCTAATAGGTTGGAGTTACAACGCTGGTTTAATCTATCCTTACCACAGAAAAAAACTTACCCTAAACCCCGAGTGGGTTGGGCTGGGGCGAATCAGCATGCCGGCGATTTGGCTTTAATGACTCATGTTGTCAAATCATTGGCAGATAAAGTGGATTGGGTTTTTATGGGGATGTGCCCATTAGAACTCAGACCTTATGTCAAAGAGTTCCATCAATTTGTGTCGTTTAATCAATATCCGCAGGCTTTAGCCGATCTTGACTTAGATCTGGCTATAGCGCCTTTAGAGGAACACCCTTTTAACGAAGCAAAAAGTAATTTACGTCTGCTTGAGTATGGCGTCATGGGCTGGCCTGTG
>CENM01039792.1_pt1 | contig 59407 bp, 46 predicted proteins | sample 530261 | NCBI WGS metagenome assembly CENM01 (sample SAMEA2619854, study PRJEB7988) | marine metagenome | biome: marine biome (ENVO:00000447); feature: deep chlorophyll maximum layer (ENVO:xxxxxxxx); material: "saline water (ENVO:00002010), including plankton (ENVO:xxxxxxxx)" | depth 80 m
GATCAGGAAAGTAAATTTGAACACGGGCGAGAGCCTGATTTTTGATGCGCTGTTTAAGAAGTTGAACAGCATCGGTGCAAGCAACCCGGACATTGCTCAGCTGCTCATCGTCGATACCTTTGAGTAACTGACCGACACCAGGACGATGAACCTCTATGCCTATATAGTCATGATCTGGATGATTCTTAGCCATCTCAATCAATGAGGCACCATTACCGAAACCTATTTCGATAACTTTAGGTGCGGTGCGACCAAAAAGGGCATTGAGATCAGATAAATCTGTGTCGTCTTCAATACCGAAAATGGGCCAGTGATTATCCAGAGCGCGCTGTTGTCCGGGTGTCAGACGGCCTTCACGGCGAACAAAACTACGTATTTGTCGCATCGCTTTTGTTTCAGTTGTCATAGTATTTTCGGTAAAAAATTAAAGCCGGATATGATACCTGAAGCGCTATTAGATAACACGAGGAGCAAAACTTTTTTGTCTCTTTCTCATCAGCTGAAAGGCAGAATGTGAAGTTCATCACAGCCAGCATTTCTGCCATATTGCGTCGTGTTTGAAATAATAATAATGAGAATTTGATACTTTTTCATAGCGCATTTGCGGGGTAAGTTTTTGATAACAGCGTGCTAAAAATGAGTATTAGCGTTATAATATCGGGTCTTTACGTAGATTCTTAAGGGTACCCCGAACCCGCAATTATCTTTGCATATATTCAGGCAAAGCATTTAAGAGAGAAGGAAAGTATGGTTCATCCAGTTTTAGAAGCCGTCACCAATGACGTCATCGAGAGAAGCAAAAAAACACGGGATATTTACCTGGCCCGTATTGATGAGGCAATTCAAAAAGGCCCTCATCGTGCTGTATTGGGCTGCGGTAATTTAGCTCATGGATTTGCTGCCTGCTCGATGTCAGAGAAAGCAGACTTAGCTGCTGATCAAAAAGCCAATATTGCGATTATCTCTTCCTACAACGACATGCTATCAGCGCATGAGCCGTTCAAAGATTTCCCAGCAATCATCAAGAAAGCAGCCACTGAAGCAGGTGGGGTAGCCCAGTTTGCTGGTGGTGTTCCAGCCATGTGTGATGGTATTACACAGGGTCAACCCGGCATGGAACTCTCACTTTTCAGCCGTGACGTTATCGCTATGGCGACGGCTGTTGGCCTAAGCCACAACATGTTTGATGCGGCAATGTACCTCGGTGTTTGTGACAAAATTGTCCCTGGTCTGTTGATTGGTGCATTGAGTTTCGGTCATTTACCGGCCGTTTTCGTTCCAGCTGGCCCTATGCCGAGCGGCTTACCCAATAAAGAAAAAGTACGTATTCGTCAGCTTTATGCTGAAGGCAAAGTAGGCCGTGACGAATTACTGAAAGCTGAGTCAGAGTCATACCACAGCCCGGGTACATGTACATTCTACGGCACAGCGAATAGTAACCAGATGATGGTTGAAATGATGGGGCTTCACCTTCCTGGTAGCTCATTCATTAATCCAAACACGCCACTGCGTGATGCATTAACCAAACGCGCAACCGAACAAGCACTCAAATTTACAGCATTGGGTGATGATTATCGTCCGATTGGTCACATGATCGATGAGAAAGCGATATTGAATGCCTTGGTTGGTCTGTTAGCCACAGGTGGTTCAACGAATCACACTATTCACTTAATCGCGATTGCACGTGCAGCTGGCATCATCATTAACTGGGACGATTTTGACCGTCTGTCAAAAATCATCCCATTAGTGACACGTATTTACCCGAACGGTACTGCCGATGTGAATCACTTCCAGGCTGCTGGTGGTATGGGTGTATTGATTCGTGAATTATCTAAACACGGCTTAATGCATACTGACATCATCACCATCGGTGATGAGAAAGGCATGGAGCAATACACTAAAGAACCGACACTGAAAGACGGTACTTTGACATGGGAAGAAGGTCCTGAAGCCTCACTTGATACTGATGTTATCGGTAGTGTTCCTGCACCGTTTGCTACAAGTGGTGGTTTACACCTTATCAAAGGTAATCTTGGTCGTGGTATGTCTAAGATATCTGCCGTTGATCCTAAACATCAGGTTGTTGAAGCACCTGCGATGGTCTTTGATAATCAAGACCATGTCGTTGAAGCATTCAAACGTGGTGAAATGAATAAAGACGTGATTGTTGTCCTGCGTTTCCAAGGACCAAAATCAAACGGTATGCCTGAGCTGCATAAACTGACACCACCATTAGGTGTATTACAGGATAAAGGCTTTAAAGTCGCGCTTGTGACTGATGGCCGTATGTCTGGTGCATCGGGTAAAGTGCCTTCTGCTATTCACTTATGTCCTGAATGTGCTGATGGTAGCATCCTCACCAAAGTACGTGATGGCGATATGATCCGTCTTGATACACAACGTGGTGAGTTGAATGTGTTGGTCGACGAAGAAGAACTGAACTCACGTATGGCTTGTGTACTGGCTAATACTGAACATCACTATGGCATGGGCCGTGAACTGTTTGATAGTTTCCGCCAAGGCGTTTCATCAGCTGAAACAGGTGCCATCAACATGTTTAATGTCGAATAATTATTTGGAATAAGTTAATCAATGTCTAAAACAATTCAAGAGATCATGAAAGTATCGCCGATTGTACCGGTGATGGTTATCAATAATGTTGAACATGCTGTGCCCTTAGCTAAAGCTTTGGTTAAAGGTGGTTTGAAGGTTCTGGAAATTACTTTAAGAACAGATGCAGCACTTGAATCTATCCGTCGCATCAAAGCTGAAGTGCCTGATGCTATCGTTGGTGCTGGTACTATCATCAACATCGAAACACTCAATGCAGCGATTGATGCAGGCGCTGAGTTTATCGTCAGCCCTGGTACCACAGAAAAATTGATTGATGCAGCATTAAAAACCGGCGTGCCTTTATTACCTGGTGTGGCCGATCCAAGCCAGGCAATGGCGCTGCTTGAAAAAGGCATCACAGCAATGAAATTCTTCCCTGCTGAAGCCGCGGGTGGTGTGCCAATGTTGAAATCAATCGGTGCGCCGATTCCACAAATCACCTTCTGCCCAACGGGTGGTGTCAACCAGAAAAATGTGAAGGACTATTACAGTCTTCCTAATGTAGGTTGTGTTGGTGGCTCATGGATGTGTGCTGCAAGCTTAGTTGATGCGGAAAACTGGGATGAAATTACCCGTCTTTCTGCTGAAGCGATTGAATTAGCGACTGCCTAAGCGCGAATCTAATAAGAATAAAAAAGGCTGGGATTATCCCGGCCTTTTTTATGCCTGTCTTACCAGTAAAATGCCTTTTGATAACCAGTCTGTTATTAACTCTTTGGCGCCATTTTTTATCAGCCGATAATCAAGTTGTGGCATGGCTTCGGCAATCGCATCAATAACCGACTCAACGTCTTCTCCCTGGCTGATTTGCTCGAAGAGATGTGCGCTTAAACCATTGAGTTCGATGAACTTTACGTCATCCGTTTTATTGCGATATACCAGCAGATAATGAGGCTGTTCAGATGGCGTGGTCGGCTGAAAATCATCACAAATCTGATGTACAGGAAATTGGAAACTTAATAGCCAGGCCAGGGGAGAGCCTTGATAAGACATGGCCAACATATTGGTTATTTTATCAATCTCACTACATTCCCATTCTTCCTCGGCAATACTTAATGCCAATTCAACCCACTCATAATGAGCCAGCTCCTGCAAAAAAGGCATGGTTTCATTTACGTCATGCTGTTGATTCAAATATTCAATAAACTCTTTTGAGACATCAACAAACCGAGGTGATTGGCAAAAATGATTTTTCATAAAGGATCTGACCAGTGCCAGCCAGTCATTTTCGTTCATCAGTTGCCGTATAACGGGAAAAGCACTGGATAAGGTGCTGTCAATATTATTAAAAAATAAATCGCGGTAAATCGCCATTCGACGGCTTTCCAGCTGGTCTGGAATAGGCTGATGTTCAGGATCTCGGATATAGGCGGCAAACTGATATTGTGTTTCTTGAAACTGATTAGCCATGTCGAGCCTGCATATCATATGGCTGTTGTTGATATTTTCTGATGATCGTCATCTCATCAAACAAATGTGACAGAGAAGGAATATTAAAGTCACGCTCGAGCAGGGTAGGGATAATGCCATGCCGGTCGTAAGTATGACTGAGGAGCTGCCAGACAGGGTCGACAATATCAGCACCATGAGTATCGACAATCAAATCCTCTGCTTCATTGTAATGTCCGGCAATATGGAGATACGCAATTCGATCCGTCGGCATCGCATCGATAAAGTGCTTGGCGTCATAACCATGATTGATACTGTTCACATAAACATTATTTACATCTAATAACAGACCACAATTTGCTTCTTCTAGTACCTCTCGTGTGAAATCAACTTCAGTCATTTCTTGGCCTGGGGCGGCGTAATACGACACATTTTCTATAATAAGTTGTCTTTCCAGAATATCCTGAACCTGCTTAATACGCTCTGACACATAACGAACAGACTCAGCAGTAAACGGAATTGGCATTAAGTCATAAAGGTGGCCATCATCACTGCAAAAGCTTAAATGCTCGCTATAACTAACGATTTGATGCTTGTCGAAAAAATGTTTCAACTGTTTGAGAAAAGCGACATCTAGTGGTGCTGGGCTACCTATAGACAGTGATAAACCGTGACACATCATCGAAAAGCGTTCACAAGCAGCCGTGAATTGCTTGGCATATTTGCCACCGAGTCCCATCCAGTTCTCTGGCGCGACTTCCATAAAGTCGATATCAGGATTGCCCAATTCTAAGAGTTCTTCAATAAATTGTCGGCGTAGTCCAAGGCCTGTTCCTGAGACCGGACATGATGGGTGCGCCATTTTCTTCTCCTGCAGAATGCTGTCTTGATAAGACGAATTCATGCTGCGATTGTTACAACTATCAGTCTAAATTAATTTCAAACATGGTCCGGTCAACACCGACATTGCCTGTTTTTGTGTCTACAACATAAAGAATAGCTTTGTAGTGACCATTCTTATTCAATTGGGTTTTTGCTGAGAAGATGCCGATGGGCCCTGTAAAGCTTAATGGAATTTCATCTATCTTTTTCTCATCCTGCATCACAATGGCTTTAGCTTCATAATCATCTGGATTCCACAGACCATTTTTCTTAATAGGACAGCCACACATTAATGAAGCATTCAGATAGAACTCAACAACACCGTCCTGTAAGACCTGTGTCCAGCCGTCAGCAATAAAGCCAGGCATTTTGATTGTGATGCCGTCACCTAATAAATCTTTGCCGGGGATCAACCAGGTAGTGACACTGGCCTCTTGTAGAGACTGGCGGTATGCATAGGGGCCGAACAAGGTAATTTTGACCAGACGTGGCGTATCGATATCTACCGTTGCCAGATAGCCAGCAGTATTATTATCTGCAAGCATATCGCCACGTTGAACTGGATTTTTGATTAAACGATCAGTATCACCGGTGCCACCATGAATCCAACCTTCGTCGAGTAATTCATCTGTCTCGGCATCTTTGATAGTTACCCGAACGCCGCCCACACTCGTGCCGATAAATTTAGCATCAACAGCCATTGCTCTAATCATTACTTGCGTGGATTCTGCCTGGGCAACCAGGGGTAAAAACGAGAGTGTCAGCAACAAAAATGAGATGTAAGAAAATCTACGCATGATATATTCCTCAGTTATTCGTCTGTAGCCAAGCATCAAATCCACCCGCGATAGAGTAAACATGTTGATAGCCCATCGTTTGTAACGTTTGGGCAGCCAATGCGGATCTTCCGCCTGATTTGCAGTAAACAATAATAGCTTGCTCAAGGTTAGTCAGTGATGGGTGAGAATTCAGTGAAAACTCCAGCATACCTCTGGGAATAGGCAGCGCATTGGCTATATGGCCTGCCTCATATTCTGTTGGTTCTCTGACATCAATGACCGTGGCACTATCCAACATGGATGTTGCTTCTTCACAGCTGATTTCATTAATTTCACTTTTGGCTCGCTTCACCAAATCCATTGCAGTTAGGTTCATAACAACCTCGTTATTGTTTACAGATGATGAAACACACGATAACAAATTCTGTGTATTAGTAAATGCTAATTTTCTAAATAATTGACATGCATTAAATCAGGGAAACTAAGGGCAGAATTAATAAAACGCATAACAGTGAGTCTGCAAATATGTAATAGTCCTTTCTCATTACGTTTCATAGCGTCATAATGTGAAACAGATACATATTGATGCTTAAGATGCATCAGTCAAAACTGATGAAATAACCTGGTTAATCTATGTTTGCTTATATTGTCCGAAGGATTCTCTATGCGTTTCCGATTTTAATCGGGGTCAATGCGCTCACCTTTGCTCTGTTTTTTATGGTTAATACGCCGGATGATATGGCGCGAATGCATCTGGGTGAAAAGCACGTCACTCAAGAAGCGGTAAATGTCTGGAAAGAAGAGAGGGGATATAACAAGGCGTTGCTCTGGAACCATGAGCAGCAGGGCATGGATAAACTCACCGATACGATATTCTTTGATAAATCGTTGAGTCTGTTCGCCTTTGAGTTTGGTCAGGCAGATGATGGCCGCGATATTGGCGAAGATATTCAAACACGTATGTGGCCCAGCCTGGCGATAGCGGTTCCCGTTTTCATTATTGGTATGCTGGCCAATATCACCTTTGCCATGCTGATGGTTTTTTTCAGAGCCAGTTATCTCGATCTGAGTGGGGTCATTCTCTGTGTTGTGCTGATGTCTATTTCTGGGCTGTTCTACATCATCGGTGGCCAGTTTTTGGTGGGAAAGATCATGCAGCTTGTTCCGTTATCAGGCTACGCACAAGGGTTAGATGCCTTTAAATTTGTTATTTTGCCTGTCTTTATTGGTATCGTTTCTGGTATTGGCTCAGGCTCACGCTGGTACCGCACTCTATTTCTGGAAGAAGTCTCAAAGGATTATGTTCGCACTGCCAGAGCGAAAGGCTTATCTGAAATCAGAGTGTTATTTGTACATGTTCTGAAAAATGCCATGATACCCATCTTAACTGGGGCGGTAGTGGTTTTACCTACCTTGTTTATGGGAAGTTTAATCCTTGAATCCTTCTTTGGTATTCCCGGCTTAGGCAGTTACACCATTGATGCTATTCAGGCCCAAGACTTTGCTATCGTGCGTTCAATGGTCTTTCTAGGATCGGTTTTGTACATTGTGGGGCTGGTACTGACAGATATTTCCTATACATTAGTTGACCCAAGAGTAAGATTAGATGGTTGATAATATTGATGTGCGTCAACAAGCCTTAAGGTGTTTGTTGATGAATGACCCATGGCAGAAAGCACAGCACACAAGAACGCTCTTCGAGCAAATAAATAAAGAAGGTTTTTATCTTAATCGACAATCACTTGATGTACCGACGATACCGGGCAGACCAGATAAACCAGACTTAGTCCCACCCAAAGCATTACCGCGTCGACGTAATAATCAACAAACAGGCCATGCCACACTGATTCACGCCATATGTCATATTGAGTTTAACGCGATTAATCTGGCACTGGACGCGACAGCCCGGTTTGCTGATATGCCCGAGGCTTTTTACCTGGACTGGATGCAAGTCGCCTATGAAGAAGCACATCATTTTTTATTATTAGATGAACATTTGCAAAGCATGGGATTTCATTATGGTGATTTTCCCGCCCATGACGGTATGTGGGAAATGGCTCAGAAGACACACCATGATCCACTGACAAGGATGGCATTAGTGCCTCGCGTGTTAGAGGCGAGGGGATTAGACGTCACACCTTCGATGATGAAGAAGTTAAAAAACTCAGGTGATCATAAAGCGTTTGATATTTTGACACTGATTTTGGAAGAAGAGATTGGTCATGTGACCATCGGTACTCGCTGGTTTAATTTTCTGTGCGAGCAACGGGGCGTGGACCCTTTCGAGACGTTTAAAACCTTACTTCATACCTACTTCAATGGTGAGATTCGTGGCCCGTTTCATACGGAGGCCAGATTAGATGCAGGATTTACACAGCAGGAAATGGATTTGCTCGAATCACAGGCCGTATACAAAAAGCAGGGCTGATTATTCAGCCGCTGCTTTTTTCTTTTTCTCCATTTCTGCTTTCTGGCGACGTGATTCTTTCGGATCAGCAATTAATGGACGATATATCTCGATACGGTCTTTATCATTCAACTCGGCATTCAGCTTACACATCTTGCCAAAAATACCGACTTTATCTGTTTTTAAATCGATTTGTGGGAAACGCTCTAAGATGCCAGAGCGTTTGATTGCTTCTTCTACGACGCAATCTTTAGGGACTTCGATAGGAATAATGACTTGTTCATTCGGTAGCGCGTAAGCTACCTCAATTAGCATTAAATCAGCGTTTTCCATAGATTTCCTGTGCACGTTTACAAAAAGCTTCTACCAATGAGCCTGAGATTTGAGTAAAAACAGGGCCTAATGCTAAGTCTAATAAGCGGGTAGAAAACTCGAAGTCCATATCAAGCTGGACACGACATCCCTGATTATCGCCAATAGGCTTAAATTGCCAATGGCCTTCTAAGTGACGAAAGGGGCCGTCAATTAACTCGATCCGAATGGCATTGCCATGATCGAGCACGTTCCTGGTGGAAAATTCATGATGAATGCCGCCTTTGGCTATATCCAGTGAGGCGCAAATAACATCTTCATTTTTACTGATAATTCTGCTGTCGCGACACCAAGGCAAAAACCGTGGATAGGCTTCAACATCATTAACCAAATCAAACATTTGATCAGGTGTGTACATGACCAGAGAGCTTCGTGTGATGGTAGTCATTGAAATCCGGTTACGTCATTAATTAATTCAGAAGACCGATAAGATTGGCAAAGACAATCATAATTGCAATCGGTGTAATAAAACGTACAAGTACTCGCCAAGTCGAATACAGCACTCCATTGCCCAATCCCAGCTCATCCATCGAGCTTTGTCGCTTCATTACCCAGCCTGCAAAGAAGGCTATCAGTAATCCGCCCAAAGGCAACATAATATTCGCTGTAAGGTAGTCAAGCAACTCAAACATCGTTAATCCGAATAATGTCCATTCCCGGCCGATGTTAAATGAGAAGATTGTCAGCAGACCTAATAACCAGATTATGGCACCTGAGTACACGCTGGCTCGGAGTCTTGTCATATTCTTATTTTCTACTAACCATACAACAATTGGCTCAACCAGTGAAATGCCAGAACTCCAGGCAGCAAATAATAATAAGACAAAAAAGATACCGCCAAAGAACTCACCGCCCGGCATATGACCAAAGGCAATTGGTAGCGTATCAAAAATTAAACTGGGTCCTTGTCCTGGTTCTAAACCATTGGCAAATACGAGAGGGAAGATCGCCAAGCCAGCAAGTAATGCCACGCCTGTATCCATCACAGAAATAGTCAGAGAGACTTTGAATATAGAGGCTTTTTGAGGCAGGTATGACCCATAAACCATTATGGCCCCCATCCCCAAGCTCAATGTAAAAAAGGCGTGCCCCATTGCGGTCAGCACGCCTGTATGTGTCAGCTTAGAAAAATCAGTCGCGAATAAAAAGTCCATACTTTGATGAAAGTATTCGCCAGTGTTATAGCCATATCCCACTAACATCAAAATGATAATAAATAGGGCGGGCATGATAATGCGAACAGACTTTTCTAAGCCATGCTGAACACCACGAATAACGATAGCTACCGTCATCAGCATAAAGATGGTGTGCCAGGCCAATAAGCGTTCTGGATCATTGACTAAGGCTTTATGGATACTAATGGCACCGTCAGCAGTGACCCCTTCAAACACCCCCGCAAATGCGCGGGGAATATAGGCCATCGCCTGTCCAGCAATCACACTGTAATACGAAAGAATAAAAAAGCCGGTTAATACCCCCATGCCACCAAGCCACTGCCAGTGTTTGCTCTTGCCTTCTTCTTCGGCAATGGATTTCAGGGTATTCATGGGGTTTTGTCGACCACGTCGACCAATCAGAATTTCAGCCATCATCAGTGGCACACCGATAATAGCAATACATAAGAGATAAACTAAAACAAAAGCACCGCCACCGTTTTCACCAGCGATGTAAGGAAATTTCCATATGTTTCCCAGGCCAACAGCCGATCCTGTTGCTGCAAGAATAAATGCCCAGCGAGATGTCCACTCGCCATGAATCGACTTGGTTGGTCTAGCCATTCGGTCGCCTCAAAATAGTAAATTCATTCGATTGTACCCAAAATATTTGGCTTTCAACAAACTGCACTCATTTTGTTGTTATGAATGATAAATAATGAAGCCGCCGTTTAAACACTCTATAATATCCACATGGCAGCGAAAAAGAATAAAAAGAAAGTAGGCGAAAATACCATCGCAGTGAACCGCAAGGCACGGCATGAATTTTTCATCGAAGATAGATTTGAAGCAGGACTCGTTCTCGAAGGATGGGAAGTGAAAAGCCTGCGTGATGGAAAAGCTCAGCTCAACGAGAGCTATGTGCACGTTCGCAATGGTGAAGCCTGGTTAGCTAACGCACTCATTACCGCGTTAAAAACAGCATCAACGCATATCAAACCAGAGCCGCAACGTGACCGTAAATTACTGCTGCATCGTGCTGAATTACACAAACTGATTGGTGCGGTAGAGCGCAAAGGTTACACACTTATTCCTTTGAATATGTACTGGAAAAAGGGCATGGCCAAGATTGAAATTGCGCTGGCTAAAGGTAAACAACTACACGATAAACGCGCAACCGAAAAAGATCGCGACTGGAATCGTGATAAAGCCAGAATTCTGAAAGCAAGATAAGTTTTCACTGGTTGAAAAACGTCACATCCGTTACAATATAAGAGTTCAACACTTTGGGGGCGACCTGGCTTCGACGGGGATTACAAAACCTAAGGTGCATGCCGAGTACTTCAGTTCTCTCGTAAAAAAGACTGGAATTAAATTAGTTGCTAACGATAACAACTACGCACTAGCTGCTTAATAACCAGTGAATGCCGTCCGACCAGATCCGTGCTTGTGCGTCTGGTATCGGGCGTCGACTCTCACAAGATCGTCTCAAGGTATGCTTGGTACTAAGAGATTAAAACTTTACAAGATCGCTACTTGTTTTCCCTGTTCATCGGGTAGCAGGTAGTTAAATTAATAGATGAAATAAGCATGTAGATCCGAAGGCGGAGGATCTGCGGACGCGGGTTCGATTAGTAAAATGGTCGCCATAGGGAGTGATCCCTATTGGAAAAAGAGAGCTCATACGGTGAACGCTACGGGACAAGGGTCCTATGCCAACGCCGTCCGGTGAATGGGAAACCAGTAAGCCGGCTAGAGACTCATAGGTTCCTAACGAGACTTGTCTTCATGGAATACTAGGGTGGGTTGATAGTAAAACAGATACTCACAAACGCTCTCCATCTGATTTATCAGATGAAGGAATAGTCCAGGCCTGAATGAAAATTCAGGAATCACTGTCCCGCCGCCTCCACCAAATACAAAACAACCACCTTCGGGTGGTTTTTTTGTGCCTGATGATCTGTGACGTAGGTTGGGTAGAGCCATAGCGAAACCCAACAGTTGAGACATTGTATAATTATGTTTTGTTAGGTTTTATGCTTAAACTCAACCTAAAATCTATTTATTAAATGTTAGTTAGCCCAAAAGACGAGGTAATGGAATGTCTCTCTACAAGGTTACAGCTGAACTCTCGGCTATTGATGCTGCATATATTGCAGGACTTATAGATGGTGAAGGCACAGTAACCCTTTGTCGAAAACATAAAAATGAAAATAGGCAATTGGCTGTAACAATCAGTAATACTGAACGAGAGCTATTGGATTATGTCCTTGCTAGAGTAGTGGCTGGGAAAATCACTAAAAAAGAAAACTGCCCAAAGCCACCATACACCAAGTCTTACGTATGCTATCTATAATCGTCAGGCACTGAGTTTATTAAAACAAATAACCCCATACCTTCAAACTTATAAGAGACATCGCGCACAGTATATTCTGCAACATTACCTAAATGTCACACCACGTAATGGCAAATACAGTAAAGAATTGCTAGATGCCCGTAAGCAATTTGAGGAAAATGTATTGAATATCCTTCCAGCTAAAAATCCAACTAAATAAATCATGTAAGCGATTCTTGGTTGGGCTGGGCCATGAAGTTAATATTCTTAGGACAATCTGTATTGACTACAGGCTGAACAAAAATCAAGTTTGCTGACCCCTTGATTTTTTTGTATTACCTCCTTAAATGGTGTCCGGGATCAGTGAACCACTACAATTTGACCTAACGAGCTTCGAGTGTAATCATTCAATTCCGATTTAGGATGCTCGAATAAGTGGTAAAGAATGACAGATTTAAATCTTTTAGTAGACAGGATTAGGGAGGGGAGAGTAGTACTTTTCCTTGGTTCGGGGGCATTGGTCGGAGCGACGTTACCTTCGAATCCAATACCTCTCGGCAATGATCTTCGAGATGTTCTTTGTTCTAAATTTTTAAACGAAAAATTCAGAGACTCGGACTTGGCACATGTGTCTGCGATGGCAATTTCTCATGCGTCATTAATTGATGTTCAAGATTTTATCAAGGATTATCTTAGTGGAATCCAACAAGCAGAATTCCATAACTTGTTGCCATCCTTGAGGTGGAGAGCAATCTTCACGACTAATTATGATCTATTAATCGAGAAGTGTTACGAAGATCACCAAAGCCCGGTACAAAAGCTGAATGTGATAATGAGTAATGAGGATAATTTTGATGATACTCGGACATCCAATGAAAAGTTACCTTATCTGAAGCTTCATGGCTGTGTAACACGAACACATGACCAGAAGCTGCCTTTGATATTAACTACAGATCAGTACAACGACTCATTTGCATCTAGAAAAAGACTTTTTACCCATCTTTATGAGTTAGCGTATGAAAACACCATTGTATTTGTAGGTCACAGCCTGCAAGACCATAACATCAGATTCGTAATGCATATGTTGGAAAAAGAATCTCCTCATGGTCAAAGACATTACCTCCTGAAACCGGGGGTTGAGCAAATAGAACGAGAATTTTGGGCAGAGAAAAAAATTACCGCTTTGGATCTTGGATTCGAGGATTTTTTGAATCAAATAGAAAGTTCTATTCCAGACAATGAGCGAGCTTTATCATTAATTCGTCCTGCCAAAACACACCCTATTCAAAGCGTTTTTAATTCTCATGTGCAGCCTTCTGAAGAGTTGATTGATTTTCTTGAAGTTCAAGTACAGTGGATCACACCGCAGCTTTCTGCAGCAAAAGCTAACCCAAAAGATTTTTTTAAAGGCATTAACCAAGGGTGGTCCCCTATACTTGATGACTTGGCAATCAGCAGGAAGCTGGAAGATGCTATCTTTGAATATGCTTTATCTCTCCCTGAGATAGGAAGGCAAGGTGCTGTAGATTTTTTTCTGGTTAAAGGTGAGGCAGGAGCCGGAAAGAGCGTGCTTCTAAGAAAGCTCGCCACGAAAGCAGCTGATTCATCTTTGGGGATAATTTTCTGGGTAAACGATAATGCGAGTCCTGATCCCTACCTTATTGAGGAGCTTATTTCAAAGTCTGCAGAGCGTGTTTTTCTGTTTTGGGATGATGCTGCGATAAATGCTCAGGCAATAAATCGCTTTATTACAAAAGCCGATGAAAAAAACTTGAATGTTACTTTGGTCAGTAGTGAAAGATACAACGAATGGAATACTCGTTGTGAAGAACTGGATGAATTAGTAACTGATAAGTTTGAGCTGAAATATCTTTCTGAAGAAGAAATTGATTCATTAGTTAGAAAACTTGAAGAACATGACTCGCTAGGACCTAATCTCAGAGATAAGAATCATCAGCAGCGGTGTTTAGAATTTAAAGAAATTCACGGAAGACAACTCCTAGTAGCCCTTCATGAGGCAACAATGGGGGAACCCTTTGAAGATATAATATTCAATGAATACAACAATATATATCCAGAGAGTGCTAAAAGAATTTATCTGACCGTTTGCACACTCAACAGGCTCAAAGTTCCTGTTAGGGCTGGTCTGATGTCAAGGATTCACGAAATTTCTTTTGAGGACTTTAATAGAAGGTTTTATAAGCCTCTAGAAAAAGTAGTCATAGCCAAAGGAGGTAACGTTGACGACATCCATTACTATGCACGCCACTCAGAAATTGCCGAGATTGTTTTTCGAAGAGCTCTTTCAAATAACGACGACCGATATCAAGAATACATCAGAATAGTCAATAAACTTAATATATCTTTTAGCTCAGATAAGTCATCATTCAGATCTCTGATCCGTGCTAAATCATTGATTGAATTATTTCCTGATCATGAAGATGTGGTTTCAATATATTCACAGGCACGGGCATCTATTGGTGATGAGCCATACTTACTCCAGCAAATAGCAAATTATGAACGGTTGAGACCAAACGGTAGCCTAGACAGAGCTAAAGATTTGCTAATTGAGGCCAGTGAACAGGCCCCTTACGATCAAAGTATTCTTCATAGTTTAAGTGTTGTATGGAGAGACAAAAGCTATTTAACTGATGACCTAGAGCTAAAAAAGAAATTTAGGCTTGAGTCACGATCATACCTTGAAACAATTGCAAAAAAATGGGGAAGTACAAGCTATATTTCAAGTAGTTATGTCGAGCTATCAATTTCCCAGCTTGAAGACATCATCAATGAAGAATCATCCACCTCCTATACTATCAGGGAAGCTATAAGAAGAGTTCAGCATGAGATTACAGAAAATAAAAGACAATATCCCTCCGACAGTCACCTTCTGGAACTTGAAGAAAGATTTGCGAATTTAGTCAATGATAATGAGGCAGCCTTTAAGGCTCTCAAAAAAGCATTTGAAGAAAGTGATAGAGAACCATATATAGCAATCAGGCTATCTGACAGTTATGTTGAAAGGAAACAACCGGAGGGAGCAAAAGAAGTCTTGCAATCAGCATTGGAACGTAAACGCTCTGATCATCGCCTTAATTATCATTATGCTGAACTACTCAGAAACCATTTCCCTGAGGATATTGACTCGTTGCTTTACCACTATAGAAGGGGATTCACCCCAGGCGATAGTAATTTCCAAGCTCAATTCTGGTATGCCAGATATGCCTTTTTTTCACACGATGAGAACAAGCATAAAGAGGCGCTTGAAATCTTTGAAAACCTCAGAAAAGCGCGGTTACCGCACAATAGTAAAATCGATATTCGTGCCTACGATACGAGAGGGGGTGAAAAAGTTCAGCATTCAGGAGTAGTCAGAGTAAAGAGGAGTGGCTTTGGCTTTTTAATAATTGATGGAACTGGTTACGATATATTTTTTCCCGCAGAAAATGTTCAAGATGATATGTGGGATGCGATCAGAGAAGGAGACCGGGTAAGGTTTGCGATTGGGTATGCTTTCAAAGGACCTCAAGCATGTAATATCCATGTCTGAACGACGTCATTGAGTATCAATGCTAAAGGCTAACTGCAACCATGTAGGTGAGAAATTGAACAATCCAATGAACTCATTGATATCAAAATAATATGGGCCATCGTAAAACAACTAGCTTGAGCTTGCTGCTGCAAAGAGAAACATAAGAAGATTAATGTGGGGTATCTTATGGGGTATTTCTAATTACACTTTTCAACTAAACCCAGTTAAATCATATATATGCTTACTATTTGATTGACGCAGCCCCACCATTACATTGTCTAACGACATCTATTATGTACACAAATGCCTGCATTTATGCGGGCTTTATTATTTTCGGTATTGTCTCATAATTGAAAAGAACAAGTTCCATCCAACTTTCTCCAAGATATTCCCTCCAAGCGTTTATAGTTTGTTTATCTCCATACCTGTCTGAGGTGATCCCCATGAAAAAAATCACGCTAGTTTGCTTTATGTTATTTAGCATGATGGTTGATGCTGATAGTGTCAGTAAGGAAGAAACTTGTGATGGGTGGGTAAATAAGGCCAAGCAGTTTATGAAGGTTCGGCAGAACAACACGCCTATTCATGAAGCGATGAAGATGACGGTGGGCAACTTTTCTCGTGGCTTGATGTTGCGAGCCTATAACGAAGCCGTGGCAGAAGAGGGTGAAAAGCAGAGGGTTATCGAGCATTTTGCCGAGATGATTGAAAATGAGTGTATAAACGAGCCTGAATAATCACTATCGGTCTGCCTTTACTGCGCATCTGATTGTTTTTCTTGACGGACTTCGGATTGATTTGCGCCGATGCATGTCGGTTTTTTCACTGGATTGTATTTGATAGCATGGGATGTCGCTTATTCATGCAAGCGATTGTTATATAGGTAATTACTTTTTTATTTTCATTGACTTATAAGTGGTGTTTACTATAGAAAACATATTATTTGTAAGTGTAAATACTTGCACAAAAGATATGGTCTTTGTTCTTTGGTATTTTATCTAGATTTCAATCACAGTTATGAATAAGCAAAACTAAACATCTTTTATAAGGTTGTGTAGACTGACTTTATAAAAATTAACACCCCAGAGTGAACGCAAAAGGGGATTCAAAAAGATAATGCTCGATGCAGATTAGAGAAAAACTCAGTTTAATCGTGATTGTCAGTATTCTGCTGACATCCATACCCGCTGCTATATGGGTCAGCGCCTATTCCAAAGAAAAGCTTCTTAATCGTGAAATAAACAATCTATTAGCCGTTACACAAAGTCAGGTTGATATTACCACTCAGAAATTGAGTTATGCCGAGCCCAAGTTGAAAGGCTTAGCTCGTTTATTACAGCAAGAACTGAGCAAACCTGTCACGGATGAGGAAATCGACACCTTTTCTGAAACGATGCAGCTCAACGATGATGGTATTTGGCGAAATAAAGAAGACCAATATGACGGTCAGGTTCATGCTGGTATTTTCTTACCCGACTCAGCAGCCTTAACAGATGAGCAAAAAGTAAAACATCTTCGTATCAAGCGAGTCATGGAAGTATTCGGCTCATCGGCTAATCGTTCATTCGAAAATGTCTGGTACTTATCTCCTGATTTACGCAGTGAGGTTATTTTTGATTTTCACTATCCTCAATTCGTGTTTGATCAAGATGCTGCCAATGATTACACACAAACCCCTTGGGTAGGGTTGACGTCACCGTCTCAAAATCCAGAAAAGCAGTACATATTTACACCGCCGTTATTTGATCCGGTTAATCAAAAATGGATGGTCAGTGCTTTATATCCGCTCTATGTCAATGGTCAATGGATTGGATCACTGGGTGAGGATATGCAGCTGAGTAATGTGCTTGGTTTTACCTTTAACTCACAGCAATTTTATCCAGACACACAGCATTTTCTTGTTGATGAGCAAGGACATTTTATCCTCGCCGGTCAGTGGCAGAAACAGCTCGAGTCAGCTGATGAAGCTCAGGTAACTGCTTTTCTTGATACTGAAAGCGAGCTTAAAGAGCTGCTAACACAGATTACTGACCATACACCAAAACTTGCTGCCAGAGATATTAGTGTTGATGGTAAAAACTACATTGCTATCTCCATGTTAGTGAAGCCGATTGACTGGCATTACTTTAAGCTCATCCCTGTCGATGATTTGGTAGAACCTGTTAATCAGTTGTTAGCGATTTTGATGGCTGTGTTGTTTGCCGTGACGATTATCTCCGGTTGGTTAATTACCATGGCTGTGAATAAGAATGTGATTTCACGTATTACACGTCTGACTCGTGAAATGACGCGCTTCGAGTCGGGTCAGAAGGTGGCCTTGGCTGCTGAACTGAAAGGTAACGATGAAATCACCCTTGCTGCAAGTGCGTTTGATTCGATGGCTGAGCGTATCGATTCCTATCTCAGCCGACTTGCTGAGAGTAAAAAGTCATTAGCTGAAAGTGAAAGTCGCTGGAAACTGGCACTGGAATCGACCGGTGATGGTGTATGGGATATCGATCTCGAAGCTGGCAAGGCAACGTATTCTGAGCGTTGGAAGAAAATGTTGGGCTATATGGATGATAGTTTCCCAGACACACTAACCGAGACATCAGAATACATTCACCCAGAGGATAGAGAGCAAGCCAGACTGCGTTTCAGAGGGTATATTTCAGGCGAATATGCCAATTATCAAGATGAGTTTCGTTTACTTTGTGGTGATGGTTCGTGGAAATGGATTATGGCGCGGGGCATGATTATCAAGCGTGATAAAAATTTAAAACCACAACGCATGATAGGCACCAGTACCGATATTTCTTACTTCAAGAAAATTCAGGATGAGCTGCGTAGCAATACAGCCAAACTCAGAGAACTGCTTGAATATAGCCCAATTGCGGTTCGTATTGTCACCAATAACCGTAAGAAAATTGTTTTTGCTAATAAACGTTATGCAGAACTGGTTAATCAAAGTAGAGATAAGTTACACCATCTCAATCCATTTGCATTTTATGTTGATCCCTCTGTAGTAAAAAGCTACTTAAACCAAATCATTGAAGGTAAGACAATCTATAACCAGCTGACTGAGCTGAAAATAACAGGCCAGGAAATAAAGTGGACATTGGCTTCATACTTACCCATTCAATATGGTGGCGAAGACTGCAATATTGGTTGGTTTTACGATATTACTGATCGCTTGAAAAACGAAGAAGCGCTTCGATTACATGCCAGCGTGTTCAACGATGCCTGGGAAGGAATTCTTATTACGGACAAAGAAAACCGGATTATCAGTGTCAATAAGGCCTTTACAGAAATTACGGGGTATACAAAGGACGAGTTAATCGGAAAGGATCCAAAAATCCTGGCTTCAGGGAGGCAGAGCTCAGAATTTTACAAGGAAATGTGGGATTGCATCGAAACAGAAGGGCGCTGGCGTGGAGAAATATGGAATCGTAAAAAGAATGGGGAATTTTTCGCTGAAATCCTGACGGTTAGTGCGATCAAAAATTCTCAAGGTGAAATTATCAGTTACCTTGGGTTATTTGTCGATATTACCGAAATTAAAAAAACAGAACATTTATTAGTGAATATGGCGCATTACGATGCGTTGACCCAGCTAGCAAATCGTACATTACTCTCAGATCGGTTGGAGCAGGCTCTTTCCGTTGCTAAACGCAACGAGAAAATTTTGGCGGTGTGTTTCCTCGATTTAGATGGCTTCAAACCGGTTAATGATGAGTTTGGTCATGAAACGGGCGATAAGCTTTTAGTTGCTGTGGCAGAAAGGCTAAGGCAAGTGACGCGCTCTGGTGATACTGCTGCCAGGATGGGCGGTGATGAATTTGTCGTACTCATCAGCAATATCAATAGTATTGATGAGCTTGACCCCATCTTGACCAGGTTGAGCCAGAAAATAGCAGAACCCATCAAACTTAATCGCCGAAAACATCATGTGACGGCCAGTATTGGTGTCGCGATTTACCCTATTGATAATGTCGATGGCGACACACTGATCCGCCATGCCGATTTGGCTATGTATGAAGCCAAACAAGCTGGTCGAGATGGCTATCATATATTTGATGCCAAGCTCGATCAGCAAATGCACGAATACCACACACAATTGGAGCGCTTACACTTGGCTTTAATTGGCGAAGAATTCCGTCTGTATTATCAGCCCAAAGTCGATCTCCGTCATGGGCGCGTGATCGGGGTAGAAGCACTGATCCGTTGGCAACACCCTGAAAAAGGTTTATTAGGTGCCATGGAGTTTTTGCCTATCGTCGAAGGGCATGAGTTCAGCGTTGAAATGGGGGATTGGGTATTAAAAACGGCGTTGAAACAGCTGAATGCGTGGCAAGAGCAAGGGCTCAATATTCAGGTCAGTATTAATGTGTCTGCCAAGCAAATTCAACACACTGATTTTCTGAAGAAGCTGGAAGCATCACTGAATCAATATGAAAGCATATCCCCCGAATCGATTGAGCTGGAGATATTGGAAACATCGGCATTGGAAACCGTGCAGACATCTCAGGTTGTGGCCGCTGCGAGTAATTATCTCGGCGTGCCGTTTGCATTAGATGACTTTGGAACTGGCTACTCTTCATTGACTTATCTGAGAAAGTTACCGGTGAAGACATTAAAAATCGATCAGAGCTTTGTAAGAGATATGCTGAGAAATGATGAAGATATGGCTATCGTTAAAGGCATTATTGAACTCGCACAGGTTTTTAAACGTGACATCATTGCTGAAGGTGTGGAATCAACGGAGCATTTTCAGTACCTGCTTGATATGGGATGTGACATGGCCCAAGGCTACGCTATCGCTAAACCTATGCCTGCAGAAGAGGTGTGCGACTGGATAAAAAATTATGAAAAAGCTCAACAGGGTAAAAGTGAATAATGGCAAATATTCTTCTCGATAAAACACATAAACAACTGATTCAATCAGCCATTGGTTTGGGCAATTGGTTATTAAATTTTGATGTGTTATCTGCAGATGATAAAAAAGCAGTGATAGCTATACAGGATGTTCTGAAAAAATTACCGAAAATCAATGATGGCACGCTAGCGATGTTGGGTGTGAGTATTGAAACGGGTGATGAAGAACAAGGATTGGTTCGAGGATGGGATGTCAGCGTGGAGTACTTTGCTGATGATCCTGAACAACAGGGTGGACTAGAACTATTCAGCTCTTATCTGCCGATACCTGAGACAACAGATAAAGACATTTTGGCCTTAAAGAAACAACATGAGGTGTATTTTCATTGGCCAATAGGGGATGTGTGTAACCTGGTGAAACAGGAACAGGCAGAGCAGTGGATGAAAGAGGTAAGCCAACCCGAAGCCTTGCTTATGACGGGAAGTCGATTAAGAGCAGAACTGGTTTACAAAGATTTTTATTCTGAGATTGAGTTGCCATTCTGAGATAACAGGCAAAAAAAAAGCCTGAGAAAATCAGGCTTTTACATTTAGGTTATTACCTTGAGTGGCAGTAGGTGCGGGTAGTGCCGAATCGATAAGTTTGAGTGCATTGGCACCATCGAGTTTGGCTTTGTTGTTACTCATTTGAGCACTCTTCACCATAAGATAGTCATCAATACTGATCTTTGGGCTGCCTTGTGTTGCTGAAATACTCATTTCTTACCTCCTACTTTTTGTGCCATCTTACATGACCTTCGTCATTTCCAACGATAAATAGTTCACATAATTATGTATCGGCACGAGCTTGTAAAACTATAGCTTTCATTATGTTGCCGTGATACTGCATGAGTTAATCAACATCATTTACCATAAAAAAAGGGAGCCGAAGCTCCCTAATTGAACGACTGTATGAGATACCTTAGGCAGTGGCTAAACTTTTTTTGCGTAGGCTTAAGAAACCTAATAATGCTGGTGCAAATAAAAATAAAGCGGCTGGCAGTGGGACGGCTGAAACAGACACGTCATACTGAACAGCACCTGAAGTGGCATCAACAATACTTAATACGTAATCAACACCTGTTACTAAAACAGCAGTAAAACTGAAGTCTTCAGTGATGGCATATGAGACAGTGCTACCGACAGCACCAAACACTAATGTTGCTGCTGTGATAGCAGGGTTGAAAGACCACCCTATGACAACAGGTGTATCTACATCAGTAGAAAGAGTGAATGCTGAATTCCAATCACCCGCATTTGAAACAGTACCACCAGCAAGCACAACAGCGTTGTCTGATAAATAAACGTTTTGACTAGCACCGTCTGCATCGACTGCACTAAGTGACAACGTTGCAGCATTCACACTGATTGAGAAAAATAAAGCTACGACAAATAGCATCGCTTTTTTCATAAAAATTCCCTTATGTTTAGATTGAAAAAACAAGCAATGCAACCCAGCCATCTTCACTTGGAAGACCTGTGGCTTTCCGACCCCGCCTCACGACGAGTTTGGCTTTGATTAACAACTGATGAAAAAAATCCAACACAGTAAGGCCCCGCTAAATGGTGAATTGTTCATCCAGCTATAGTGTAGATAAGCACTGTTACAGGAAAATGTCAGAATCGAAAACAGATGAATATACAAATGATGACCTAACTTGATGATACGGCGGGCATATTTCCCGTTCTCAACTGGTGTATAGTCAGATGAATAATAAAAAAATAAAAACACATCAGAGAAGGAGAGAGCAAAATGGCAAGCGTATTAAAAACGACGCATCATGGTGGCTGTCCACATGATTGTCCTGATACCTGTTCCATGGTGTATGAGGTTGAAAATGGTCAACTGACCTCAGTTAAAGGCAATAAAGAACATCCAATGACGCGAGGTGGGTTGTGCGTCAAACTCAAAGATTATGAAAAGCGTCACTATCATCCGGATCGTCTGCTTCACCCCATGCGCCGAACCGGGCCCAAGGGAAGTGGGCAGTTTGAACGCATTAGTTGGGATGAAGCACTTGATGAGATCACCAGCCGCTGGAAAGCGATTATCGACGAGTATGGTCCTCATGCCATTTTGCCTTATAGCTATCTGGGTAATCAGGGGCTGGTGCATGGCTTAAATGGCGGCGATGCTTTTTTTAACAAAATGGGCGCAACCGTTTGTGAGCGGACTTTTTGCGGCGAAGGTTCTTGTACAGCCTGGTTGCTGACAGTGGGGCCAACAGCTGGGGTCGACCCTGAGAGTTTTATCCATTCTAAATACATCATCCTCTGGGGATGTAATTCGGTGAGTACCAATGTCCACCATTGGCACATTGTCAAAGATGCCCAGAAGCAGGGCGCCAAAGTCGTCGTTATCGATCCCTATAAATCCAAAACAGCGAAAGAAGCGGATTGGCACATTGCGCCTAAACCCGGCACTGATGGTGCTTTAGCCATGGCTATGATACATGTGATTATTGAAGAAGGACTTCAGGATCAAGACTATATCGACAACTACACAGTGGGGTTTGAGGCCTTATCTGAAAGAGCCAAAACCAGAACACCAGAATGGGCTGCCTCGATAACGGGTGTGGCTGCGGAAGATATTCGTCAGTTGGCGCGCGAGTTTGCCTCTACCCAACCAGCAGCTATTCGCTTGGGTGTGGCTGTAGAACGTAACTATGGTGGTGGTCAAGCAATTCGTGCCATCACCTGTTTACCTGCATTAACCGGCGCGTGGCGTCATGTTGGTGGTGGTGCATTACAGTTTCCTGTCTGGGAGCATCCTTATAAGTTTGATGTTATTTCGCGTCCGGATCTGATTCCGGAAGGCACGCCGGTCGTAAATGCGATACAACTGGGGCGCGCACTAACAGGAGAATTGGGGCTCGATACACCGATTAAATCGATGATGTGCTGGAATGCCAATCCCGTCACGCAAGCGGCCGAAACTGACAAAATTGTTGAAGGTTTGATGCGTGAAGATCTATTTCTGGTGTCGGCTGAACATTTCCTTTCTGATACCGCATCTTATGCTGATATCGTGCTACCTGCCTCTATGGGCGCAGAGATGGAAGATATGGTGCTGTCATGGGGCCACTTATATCTAACCTATAATGAAAAGTGTGTGGACTCGCCGGGTGAAGCGATACCAAATAATGAGATTTTCAGACGATTGGCAGCCAGAATGGGTTATCAAGAAGCCAACTTTAGCTGGTCGGATAGTGAGTGTCTTGAGAACTATGTTGATTGGGACTCACCGGCATGTGAAGGCATTGATTTGGCTTATTTACGCCAACATGGCTTTGCTAAATTAAAAGTAGGTACCAAAGATGATCGTGCCCCACATCGCCATGGGAATTTCCCCACACCGAGTGGAAAGTGTGAACTGGAAGTGAAAGGGGCTACCAACTTTGTGGCTGGTCCGTTCCGGCAGATGTACGAAGGCTTCCAGCCAGGTGAGTCATTAGATAGCTTGCCAGATTATGTGCCATCAAGAGAGACGCACGAGAGCAATCCGGCATTGGCTGAAAAGTACCCATTGAACATCATTTCGCCCAAAAGCCACGGCTTTCTGAATTCTTGTTACGCCAATATGGACAACAAAATAAAAGGCCAAGGTGAACAGTTTGTCATGATAAGTCCAGTGGATGCCGACCTGCGAAATATTCAAAGTGGTGATGTGGTATCCGTATTTAATGACCGGGGTAAATTTGAAGCACTTGCTCAAATTACAGATGATGTCAGTCCCGGAATCGTCGTGGCGACACTGGGATATTGGCGACAATTGAACAAAGGCACGGTGAACTGTGTCAGTTCAGCTGAGTTTGTGGATATGGGCCATGCCCCAACATTTACTGACAATTTGGTTGAAGTCAGATTGAGTTAATCTAGACAGCGTGCAAAAAAAAGCCCGCGAAAGCGGGCTTTTTTTATGTTGATGTTTAAGCGGTTTCTTTGTTACCGAAAGGTCTGATGCCCATCAGAATAAGCAAAGACAACATCACGATTACCAGCTGGGCTGACAATCCCTCCCATGTTGAATAAATACCAAGCCAGGACAAGGCAAAATCAACGGGTAATGAAGAAATGCTGATCAAATCAGCTTCCTGCAGGGCGGCCACCGCTTTACCTATCAATACAAATGATAAAGCCAGCATCAGATAGGTACTGAAAGTGAAGAATGTTCTGATAGGTAAGCGTAATGAGTATTTAACAAACAGCCAGAATAACAGGCCTAAAATCACTACAGCCGTAACAAAACCTGTGGCGATAGACATGGATTGTGATGAAGCTGATTGGGTAAGTAGTGCTTGATAAAAGAGGACTGTTTCAAACACTTCACGATACACCGCAATGAACGACAGGCCTGCTAATCCCCACAGCGTACCTGTACTCAAGTGTCGATGAATGTGTTGATTAATATAAGCCTGCCAAGCCACCGCGTTTGTTTTACTATGCATCCAGAAACCGACATAGAATAGAATCACAGCGGCCATCAAGGCGCCCACACCTTCCATGATTTCACGGCTTGCACCACTGATGCTAATCAGATTTTGGGCTGCCCACCACGTGGCGACACCCGCAATCAGGGCAAAAACCCAGCCAGCATGCACATATTTCACCGCGTCACGACGCTCCGTTTTGACTAGAACAGTGACCAGTGCCAACACAACCAGCATAGCTTCCAGGCCTTCACGTAATAAAATCACCAAGCTGGCGGTAAACAATGTCGAGTCCGATAAGGTGTCGGCAGACAACAAATCTTGTGCCTGACTAAGCTGATGATTGGTTTGTTCAAGCAGTGCGGTAATGTCGTCTTGTTTTTCAGACTGAGCCGTTAATTGTCTGAATGCCATCATTGATTTTTCGATGTCTTTACGCAGTTGTGGGTCGTAGGCATCCAAGGCATTTTCTGCCAGTTCAAAGCCATCAAGGTAGGCACTGACAGCTAGCGCTTGTGCCGCTTTATAGTCACCTGATAGATAACTTGTATGTGCCGCTTTCAGTTGTTGTTTGGCCATGGCAAGTGGATCATTTGATGCAAATAACGGCTCAGGATGTGAGCGAAGCTGAGCTACTGTGTCATCGTCAAGCGTGGGGTATTTATTGAGTAATGTCTGGGGGCTATTACTGACAAAATCCTGAATAGTCATGGCTGTGGGTACTGTTGCCATGCCAGTGTGATCCTGAAAGGCCAAGCTACCTGCATAAAAGGCCAGTGACCAACGCTGTTTCTCATCAAGGTGAGACAGCGCCACCATAGCCGTGCCCTCAATACCATTGGTGATGACATCATACAAACCGATAACTGAACGGTTCATGGCACGATCTTTATCGGTGAAGTTTGTCGGTGTGGGGTCCAAAGAGGCCGCTAATGTGCCATCTCCCTGACCCATTGCACCATGACAGGCACTGCAGTTTTGCTGATAAAGCTGTTTTACTTGTTGAATGGGCAGTAATTCGCTGGGCAAAGAGACGTCCGGTGAGAGCTTAATCAAGATATTCCGAAGATCCACTGTGATGGCATGAATGACATCAGGGTTTTGTTTATTAGTAACGGCTTGTTGTAATTTAAGTGCCGCTTCAAGCGCGTGTTGGCCGTTCTCGAGTTGTCGGGTTTTTTCCACTGCAAGCTCAGAAAACTCTGTCATCTCGCTGTACTCAGCTTCGTTGATCACCTCACCATTGGCCACAGCAGCACTGTAATCTGCTCCGATATACTCAGCTATCTGCATGAGTTGTCGCGTATCACTCTGTGCATCGTTTGCATGTGCGGCATGAATAAATGACAACATCATCAAACTGATAATGAGACCTGTGGTTATACGACGGTCAAATCTAAACACGTTTTTATTGGCTCCAGCGAGGATGGTTGTATCAATCATTTATCTTGAGTGCAGTTCTAAATGAGAATCGTACGCAGTATAAACCTTAGTGCTGATTAGCGAGTAAATGATTTTTTTAGATACAGGTCTCTCGGAGAAGTTCTTGACCCAGCTAACTTTTAGATGATTAACCGCTGAAGGCTGTATTTTTAGGAGTTTATGTTATTGGGTGAGAGTGATAATCTTGCAGTTTGTGACGATTTGATGACAAAACAATGACGAATGTAATTCAACTGGAATCTCTTGATAAAGCCCCCGTACAAACGGTTCCATTTCCCTATTTCAAGGTAGAACAATCTATTTATCCTGAACAGGTGCAAGCAATCATCAAAAGCTTTCCTGATATCTCAGATGGCGGTAGCTACAATATCGATGATGTTGATTTACAAGAACCTTTTAAATCGTTAATTACCTCCATTGATACCCCGGAATTTCGGCGAATCATTTGTGACAAGTTTGATGTACAGGTTATGGATTTGCCGATGATGATTACCCTCAGAGGGTATTCCAGACAAAAAGATGGACGCATCCATACCGATTCTAAAACCAAAGTGGCCACCATCCTTATCTACCTTAACGAAGCTTGGCAAGCCGATACAGGTAAACTGAGAATCTTACGAAATGGTCACGATATGAATGACTATGTGGATGAAGTCACGCCTGGTCCAGGTAGTCTTGTGGCTTTTAAAGTGACCGATAACTGCTGGCATGGCTATCCGGCCTTTGAGGGCAAGCGTCAGTCCATACAGATTAACTTCCTGACTAGTGCAGCCGCAGGCAATAAACATCGCTTCTTTCATCGTTTAAGTGCCAAGCTTAAACGACTCATTTCAGGTCGAAAATCCATTTAAGTTTGATTGGTTTTGTCTCAGTCGAATACACAGAGAATCTGCAATTAACCCAAGCTAATCTTTATTGACACAGTGTGATGCTATAGTATCAATGGTAAGACGATATCTGCGTTTACATACACAACAAAGGGAGAAGCAGGTTTTATGGCTGACGGGGTTGAGCAGATTTATATCGCACTAATTAGTGTGCATGGGCTCATACGGGCTGATAATCTCGAACTGGGCAGAGATGCTGATACAGGAGGGCAAACGCTCTATGTTCTGGAACTCGCTCAAGCACTCTCTGAACTTCCCAATGTCTGTCAGGTAGATCTGGTTACACGTCGCGTTATAGACAGCCATGTTGATGCTGAATATGCCGAACCCATTGAGAAGGTAAATGATAAATTCAGGATCGTACGAATAGATGCCGGGCCTGAAGAATACATCTATAAAGAACATTTATGGGAGCATCTGGACGGGTTTGCAGACAACCTGGCTGATTTTTTCAGAAAACAAGACCATGTCCCTGATCTGATTCATAGCCATTATGCTGACGCGGGCCTGGTGGGATCTCATGTGGCTAATCTGCTAGGCATTCCGCTTGTCCATACAGGCCATTCTTTAGGACGGGTCAAACGAAGAAGGTTATTGGCCAGTGGTTTAACCACTGAACAAATAGAGTCTCTTTACAATATGACTCGGCGTATAGAAGCAGAGGAAATTACTTTAGCCACCGCCGAACGTGTCATTACCAGTACTCACCAGGAAATCGAAGAACAATACGAAATTTATGATCACTATCAACCTGATCAAATGCGTGTTATTCCTCCTGGTACTAACATCAAACAGTTCAAGCCGCCAGAAGGAAATGAACTTGAAAGTGAGTTGTTTCAAAAGCTGACGCACCAACTCACAGACCCACATAAACCGATTATTCTGGCCTTATCCCGCCCTGATAAACGCAAAAATATCACCGTGCTGATTGAAGCGTATGGTGAGTCAGAAAGGCTGCAACAACTAGCAAATTTGGTGATCATTGCTGGTAATCGTGATGATATTGATGATCTGGAAGCAGGGGCTCAAGAAGTGTTTCATGAGCTTTTTGTAGCCATTGATCGATACGATTTATATGGCAAAGTGGTCATGCCCAAGCACCACAAGCGTGAGCAAGTCCCTCTGATGTATCGTATTGCTGCGGCATCAGGTGGGGTGTTTGTAAACCCGGCGCTGACAGAGCCTTTTGGTCTGACTCTGATCGAGGCCGCAGCCTCGGGCGTACCAATTGTGGCGACGGAAGATGGTGGGCCAAGAGATATTATTGGTAACTGTCATAATGGGATTTTAATTGATCCACTCGAATCATCGACTATCACAGACGCATTATTGAAATTATTAACAGACAATGATGTGTGGGATGACTATTCAAGCAAAGGTCTGGAAGGGGTAGCGAAGTGTTATTCATGGCAAGCACACGCTAAACGTTATATCGATTTGGTGACACCACTTGCTCAACGTGCTGAGTTACTTCAACGTAAGCCGCTTGAGCGAACCAGTCATGTGTATGCTGAACAGGCTATTTTCACCGATTTGGATTTGAACCTTATCGGCGACGATGTGTCGTTACATAAATTGATTAATCTGATTCGGGAAAACCGCAAAACCACAAAATTTGCCATTGCGACTGGCCGGCGTTTGGACGTTGCCCTTAGAATGATGAAAAAACATCAGATTCCTGAACCTGATATTTTAATCACCAGTTCTGGCACTGAGATCTACTATGCACCTAAGCTAACGCCAGATACGTCTTGGGCTCAACATATTGATTATCACTGGACGCCCCATAAAGTACGACTGTTGCTCGATGGCTATCCTGGATTAGAAAAGCAGCCAAAGTCAGAACAGAGTCGATTTAAACTGAGTTATTACATCGATCCTGAACAGGTAGATGTTGAAGATATAAAACGACTGTTACATCAGGAGGAACAATCGGTTCATGTTCAGCTGGCTTTTGGACAATATTTAGACATATTACCGATTAGAGCATCAAAGGGGATGGCTCTGCGCTATGTTGCCGACCATTGGCAAATACCACTTGAACATATTTTTGTCGCCGGCGGTTCCGGTGCCGATGAAGATATGATGCGGGGCAACACGCTCGCTGCGGTAGTGGCAAACAGACATAATGAGGAGTTATCACAATTGATTGATACTGACCGTATTTATTTCGCAGACAAACCATTTGCTGCAGGCATTTTGGAATCACTCGAACATTACCAGTTCTTTGATCATGTCAAAACGAAGAAAGCATCATCATGAGCCAAGCTAAAGTTTTACTCTGCACGGATATGGATAGAACCATCATTCCTAATGGCTTTCAGCCAGAGCCAGCTGATGCACGTAAACAGTTTTCGGACTTTTGTGAACGTGATGAGGTCAAGCTAGCATATGTCACAGGTCGTCATGTATCACTGGTGAAACGGGCGATTAAAAACTATGCCTTACCCGTTCCTGATTTTGCGATTACCGATGTTGGCACCAAGATATACCAAATAGGTAAAGGCAGTTGGCAACAAATGGCGGATTGGGAAGCTGAGATTGATAAAGATTGGAATGGCAAAACCCATGCTCAGCTGAAACACATTTTACGACCCATTAAAGAATTGCGTTTACAGGAAAGCAGCAAGCAAAACACCCATAAACTGAGTTACTACCTGCCACTGTATTTAGATAAAGATACAATTATTGCCCGTATTGAAGCCTTTTTGAAAGATGCTAATGTCGCTGCCAGTATTCTCTGGAGCGTCGATGAACCTAAAAATATCGGCCTGTTGGATGTCTTACCTGAGCATGCAACTAAGCTCCATGCCATTGAGTTTTTACAACGCAAACTAGACTATCAATTGGATGAAGTGATTTTTGCTGGTGATAGTGGTAATGACCTGCCTGTTCTAACCAGTCAAATCCCCTCGGTTCTGGTCGATAATGCCAGCGCGGAAATAAAGCAGGCTGCAGTAGAGTTATCCAAACATAATGGTCATGCCGAAGCCTTATTCCTGGCGAAAAGTCATCGAGATAATGAAGGTAATTATGCTGCAGGGGTATTACAGGGCGTGGCGCACTTTGCACCGCATTTTGTTATGCAAACCAATAAAGAGGCATCATCATGACATCATCATCAAATCTAACGCTTTTTGGTGAAGCCTTATTTGATTGTTTTCCTACCGGAGAAAATGTTCTTGGTGGTGCTCCCTTTAATGTGGCCTGGCATCTGCACGCCTTAGGTGATTCTCCTGTTTTTATCAGCCGGGTAGGTAATGACGACTTAGGCAAAACCATCTTATCGGAGATGGATAGCTGGGGCATGAATACGCAAGCTATACAAATTGACGACCAGCACCAGACAGGGCGCGTTGATATCACCATAAAAGATGATGAGCCAAGCTACACATTTGCTGAAGATAGTGCCTGGGACTTTATTGAGTTAGGTGAGTCAGCCAGTCAGGTTTTATCCGGATTTTTTTACCATGGCACATTAGTCGCTCGACATGAGACCTCGTATAAAACATTGGAAAAACTGACGGAAAACCCATCACTGGATATTTTTGTTGATGTGAATTTACGGTCTCCCTGGTGGCAGAAAGAGGTGGTCTATCATTGGTTGGAGCAGGCTCGCTGGGTAAAACTCAATGAGAGTGAGCTATATGAACTCGGTTTTCAATCTGCTGATTTGTATCAGGACATGACACGAATGCATATGCACTTTCACCTTGATCAGTTGATTGTGACACGTGGAGAAAAAGGCGCTATCGTGAGAGATACAGATGGTGAGTTTCATGAAGTCGCACCTACTCAACATGAACAGGTTATCGATACCGTCGGTGCTGGCGATGCATTTACTGCCATGTATATTCACGGTCTTTTAGCGGACTGGTCAATTGAAACGACATTAGAAAAAGCACAAGCTTTCGCTTGTCGGGTGGTGACGCAACGCGGTGCCATCAGTAAAAATCCAGATTTTTACAAATAACGCTTATTCAGAATAATTCAAACAAGGTTAAGCATGTACGAACAGCAAGCCCATACATTGTTAAACGATATCCTCAATGAAATTGAAGCGGGCATTTCAAAGCAGGATTTACGCTATTTCTACACACGGTTGGGCGCAAATTTTTATGCTATACACTCCTTATTTGAGCGCTTATACGGTCATCGAGATGACTTCAAGGAGCAGTCTCAGAAACTGGTTGAAACAATGGCGTGGCAGTATATTCGCCGACCAGAAGATCTTCGTCAGAAAGATATTGAGCGTGAAGCCGATCATAACTGGTTTCTCAGTCAGAACTGGGTAGGTATGGCGTTATACAGTCAGGGCTTTGCTGGCAACCTGCAAGGCATGAAAGACCATCTGAATTACTTTCAGGACCTTGGCGTCAATTTAGTACACATCATGCCAATCATGCAGTGCCCAAAAGGCAGCAGTGATGGTGGTTATGCCGTGAGCGACTTTCGGAAAATAGATGAGCGTGCCGGAAGTCTGCAAGACTTGAATCAACTCGCACGCAGCATGCATGACAGAGATATCTTACTGACCATGGATGTGGTGCTGAATCATACTTCCGATGAGCATGAGTGGGCGCAAAAAGCACGTGAGGGTGATCCTAAGTTTCAGGATTATTACTACACGTTTGAAAATCGTAATGTCCCAGATATGTTCGAGCAGAGCATGCCTGAAGTATTTCCAGAGACGTCACCCGGTAATTTTACCTGGGATGAGGATATGCAGCGTTGGGTCATGACGGTGTTTAATAGTTATCAGTGGGATCTTAACTATTCTAATCCTACTGTCTTTATCGAAATGCTTGATGTGATCCTGTTTTGGGCCAATCAGGGCGCCGATATTCTGCGTTTGGATGCGGTTGCTTTTTTATGGAAGAAAATTGGCAGTACCTGCCAAAACGAACGTGAAGCTCACTTGATTTTGCAATTGCTGAAAGATTGCTGCCAAGTGGTAGCGCCTGGCGTTTTATATATTGCTGAAGCGATTGTCGCACCGGTTGAAGTCACCAAGTACTTTGGTGAAGATGCGGTAATTGCTAAAGAGTGTGAAATAGCCTACAACGCCACTTATATGGCTTTGATGTGGGATGCCGTAGCCACAAAAAATACCAAGTTACTCAATCAAGGCATCAAGAGCTTGCCTGTGAAATTAGAGCGAGCAACCTGGCTGAATTATATCCGCTGCCATGATGATATAGGTTTGGGCTTTGATGATCGTGATATTGAACTGGTTGGATACCAACCAGCACAACATCGGAAGTTTCTGATTGATTATTACATGGGGCGTTTTGACCATTCTCACGCTAGAGGTTTGCCGTTTGGTGAAAATGAAAAAACAGGTGATGCTCGTATTTCTGGTTCTTTAGCCTCTCTGGTCGGCTTGGAATACGCCTTGGAAATTGGCGATCCTGAGGCAATCGAAGATTCAATCAAAATCATCTTACTCTTGCACAGTTTGATTATGTCCTTTGGTGGGATTCCTCTTCTATATTACGGTGATGAAGTGGGTACCACTAACGATGTTTCTTACCTTGAGGATCCATACAAGAAAGGGGATTCACGCTGGGTACATCGGCCTGTTATTGACTGGAATAAAGCAGATTTACGTAATCAGCCTGGCCATCCTCAATATGAAATATTTACCGCCTTAAAACGGATGATCTCAGTACGTAAAGAAATTGATGTGTTCGCCGATTTCAATAATCGTGAACTCATTGATGTAGGTAATGAGCATCTATTTGTCTTCGAGCGTTATTGCATTCAGCAGCAACATCAACGTGTTCTGGTGGTTGCCAACTTCAACGATAAGCCTCAGCATTTAAATTTAAGCGAATTGGGTAGCTGGGGAAATCCGCAAAATGGCCAACTTTATGACTTATTCAGTGGTCAGCGTCCAGATTTATTCAAAAATGCCTTAGTCATACCGGCCTTTAGTTTTTATTGGTTGCAAGAAAGCTGATTGTCCATTTTTGTTCTACTAACTTCACATAATATCGACATTCAACCCTCTAGTTTCGGAATGGAAACTGTTTCTAGGAGTAGACATGTATAAAACAGGTTTGTATTGGTTTAATCATGATCTTCGTGTTCATGACAACACGGCACTTCTTGAAGCCAGTTTGAACTGTGAACAACTGATCTGTTTATTTTGTTTTGACTCAGCCTGGTTCAAACAAACGGGGCTTAATGCCAAGCCCATGGGCTTAATACGCCGACAATTTATCGAACAATGTTTGCATGACTTAGCCAAAGAGCTCAAAAACAGGGGGCAACGGTTGATTGTGATGACAACCGATCCAGTCTCAGCCATCTCTGTTTTGATAAAAAATCATGAGATTGATGTCGTCTATCGTAGTCATCATGTTGGGGTATTTGAAACAAGACAGTGGCATCACCTTCGAGCTGATTTCCCACGCATCGCGTTTCATTCTATCTGGACTCATACCTTATTTCGTCCTGAACAGTTGCCTTTTGGCTTGAACCATTTGCCGACGACATTTACAGAATTCAAACAAGCTTGTGAAACCATAGCTATTGATAAACCGGTAGCGATGCCCCAACAATTAGCACCCCCTGTTGATACCGTGACAGGGTTGAAACGAACAGCAGAGAATGTGCTGGATTCACATAAAGGTTTCAATGGTGGAGAAAAAGCAGCGCTTCAGCATTTAGACGACTACTTTTCCTCTGAGTTACCTCAACACTATAAAACGGTTCGAAATGAATTAGATGGTTGGGATAATTCCACGAAAATGTCTGCCTGGCTGGCCAGTGGTGCATTATCACCTCGCAAGCTGATAGACAGATTACAGCGTTATGAAAAAGACAATGTCGCCAATGAATCTACCTATTGGATTTATTATGAGCTGTTATGGCGTGAATATTTCCAGTGGTACGCACAGCGTTATCAGCACAAACTGTTTAGACCGGAAGGCATAAATAAACAACGCGTATCGTGTTGTTTTTATCCTGAGCGTTATCAGAAATGGTGTCATGGTAATACCCCTTATCCCATCGTCAATGCCTGCATGAAACAACTCAATCAAACAGGGTATATGTCTAATCGCGGTCGTCAGATTGTCGCCAGCTGTTTGGTCAATGAACTACAACTGGACTGGCGGTTTGGTGCGGCCTATTTTGAGCAGCAGTTAGTTGATTATGATGTCGCCTCTAACTGGGGCAATTGGCAATATATCGCTGGAGTAGGCGCTGATCCGCGTGGGGGACGTCATTTTAATCTGAAAAAACAAACGGCGACCTACGATCCTGAGCATCACTTTATTCGCCAATGGCATGGCGAGGCCAATCAGTACCCACTCGATTCAGTTGATGCTGCAGACTGGCCCATCATGCCAAATAAAGATGAATAAGTGATCGTGTCTGAGTATTGAGATCCGCTAAAAAGCATTGCATACTCAAATCATTGCTCTCATACAGTGGAGGCCATTGTTATGACTAAAGCAATTTTGTTTGATATTAGTGGGGTATTACATACTGACAATCAGCCTATCAGTGGCGCGGTTGATCTCATTAAGCGACTGAGGCGTCAGGGCATTCCGATGCGTTTTGTGACCAATACCTCACGTGCTACCTGCCAGTCAGTCTTGAACGAACTCAAACAGATGGGATTTGATATCAAGTCTGATGAAGTCTTTACAGCGCCCCTAGCTATTAAGCGCCTGTGCCAGACGAAGGGGTATCGACCATTTTGTCTTATTCATCCCGACTTAACACCAGAGTTCAGTGACTTAGAACAGTCTCAACCTAATGCGGTGATTGTCACTGATGCAGCGTATTTATTTAGTTATGACAATCTAAACAAAGCCTTTTCATTAATTATGAATGGCGCACCGTTACTGGGGATTGGACGCAACCGATTTTTTAAAAGTGAAGGTCAATTGCAACTGGATGCAGGGCCATTCATTCAAGCTCTGGAATACGCCAGCCATGTGGAAGCTCAGATTATTGGCAAACCGGCATCCAGGTTTTTTCATGAGGCTCTTACATCATTAGGTATGGCTGCCAGTGATGTTCTGATGATAGGTGATGATGTGGCCTCAGATGTGATTGGTGCTGTTGATGCCGGGCTTCAAGCGTGTCTGGTGCGTACAGGTAAGTATCTACCGGAAGATGAAGCTGAGGCGAATGCTGCCAATGCCATGATTGCTGACTCGGTAGTGGAGGCAGTCAATCAGGCATTTGATTTGGAATTTTAGATGAGTTTCGCCCAAAGATCATATTCATCGGCTTCTTCAAATTCGACGTCGACGATATCTCCAACCTTAAGATGCGTGGCGCCATCAATGAATACCTGACCATCAATTTCAGGCGCATCTGCTTCACTACGGCCCACCGCGCCTTCTTCAACGACTTCATCAATGATGACGCGGCTTTTGCGGCCCACTTTCAATTGTAATCTCGCTGCACTGATTTCTGCTTGGTGCGCCATAAAGCGGTCAATACGTTCTTGCTTAACCGCTTCAGGAATTTGATCTGGTAAGTCATTGGCTGTGGCACCCTCTACCGGGGAGTAGGCAAAAGCGCCCACCCGATCAAGTTGTGCCTCAGTAAGAAAATCGAGTAACTCTTGGAATTCTTCTTCGGTTTCGCCAGGAAAACCAACGATAAATGTGCTGCGTAATGTGATATCTGGACAAACTGCTCGCCAGGCACGAATCCGTTCCAGATTATTTTGTGAAGAAGCTGGTCGTTTCATCAGTTTAAGAATACGTGGGCTGGCATGCTGAAATGGGATATCCAGATAAGGCAGAATTTTTCCTTCCGTCATTAATGGCACAACGTCATCCACATGAGGATAGGGGTAGACATAATGCATTCTTACCCAAATTCCCAGCTCACCCAGGGCTTCGGCAAGGTCATAAAAACGAGTTGCTCGCTCACGACCGTTCCAGTCGTGTGCTTCATATTTCACGTCCACACCATAGGCACTGGTATCTTGAGATATAACGAGAAGCTCTTTAACGCCCGCATCAGCGAGTCGTTTTGCTTCAGTCATTACATGATGAATTGGACGACTGACCAGATCCCCACGCATAGAAGGGATAATGCAGAAGGTACAACGGTGATTACAGCCTTCAGATATTTTTAGATAAGCGTAATGGCGGGGTGTGAGTTTGATGCCTTCTGGTGGAACCAGGCTAAGGAAAGGATCATGTTGTGGAGGCAAGTGTTTATGGACGGCACTGACGACTTCTTCGAGCGCGTGAGCCCCGGTAATTTCTAGAACTTGAGGGTGTTGTTCGCGAATGGTGTTATCACAGCTGCCAAGACAACCTGTTACAATGACTTTGCCATTTTTAGCGATGGCTTCACCAATACTACCGAGAGATTCTTCAACAGCCGAATCTATAAAACCACATGTATTTACCACCACTAAGTCAGCATCATCATAACTTGGGGTAATGTTATAACCCTCTGAACGTAACTTGGTAATGATACGTTCACTATCAACGAGGGCTTTTGGACAACCAAGACTAACAAAACCAACTTGAGGTGCTTTCATATGACTTACCAATTATCATAAAGCCTATATTTTTATTAAAACTTGTTGATATGGCTTGTGTCCTATTAAATATTTTTACGGTCTAAAAACAACAATACCTTGCGAACTAAAAAGCTTATGCATTAATTTGTTGTTAACATTTAAGTTAGAACCGTGAGCTGCCGATACCAGTAAATGCAATACGTATTTACCATTCACTTTCATCAGGGTGAAGTACAATGAAAAAAAATCTGCCGGTAACGGATAAAGAAATTACCTTCGACAACCCATTGATTTCTACAACCGATCTCAAAGGCATCATAACCAGCTTTAATAGCGAATTTAAATATGTCAGTGGGTTTGAGACAGATGAATTAATGCATGTGAATCATAACGTCATCCGTCATCCTGATATGCCTCCAGCCGCGTTTGCTGATCTCTGGTCTACTGTAAAATCGGGTAAACACTGGATGGGCATGGTTAAAAACCGCACAAAGACGGGCGATTATTACTGGGTGGATGCTTATGTCACGCCGATTTTTGATGGCGATAAAGTGATAGGTTATGAGTCTGTTCGTAGTAAGCCCAAAAAACAGGAAGTGAAGCGGGCAGAACAGCTTTATAAACAAATCAACGAAGGTAAAAAACCTAAACTCGGTAATATCTTCACCCGACTTTCTTTAAAAAGTAAAACGACCTTATCAGTAGTGCTGAGTGCCTTTGTCGCCAGTGTATTGAATCAAGTCAGTGTCATTCAGCAATTGCCCTATTACCTGCCAGTGCTCATCGCTGTGTTGGGTGGACTGGCGACGTATCTTCTGCTCAAGAACTGGATTTTTGCATCACTCGATAGAGCGATTAAAGAAGCCAATAATGAGGTCAACAACCCACTGATGGGCATGGTCTACACTGGTGCGGATGATGAGGTGGCTCAACTTGTTCTTGTCAATAAACTACTTCATGCCAGATTGAATACTATATTAGTCAGAATGAAAGATTCGGCTGGGAATATTGATAAGTCGGCTGGCGATACCTATCAGTCTCAACAATCCATTATGGAATCAATTAATTCTCAGGCCTCACAAACTGAGCAGGTGGCGACCGCCATGACAGAAATGTCTTCCACGATTCAAGAGGTGGCACGCAATGCTAGCTTGGCTTCTCAGTCTGCGAATCATGTTGATGAGTTAACGCAACAAAGTATGGCTAAATCTGAAACAGCAGTAAAAGGCTTAACCAGCCTAGATAAAGCCTTTGATACTATCAGTGACTATATTAAAACACTGGAATCTGACTCCAGTGCGATTAATCCTATTGTAGATGTGATTAGTAACATTGCTGAACAAACGAATCTGCTGGCGTTAAACGCCGCGATTGAGGCCGCCAGAGCCGGTGATCATGGTAGAGGCTTTGCTGTTGTTGCTGATGAGGTACGTTCATTGGCGACCCGAACCCAGGAATCGACCCAAGAAATTTCGAACCTGATTTCTAAACTGGATGGCTCTGTCGTCAAAGTGGTGAAGGGTATGGAAACGACTAAAGATACTGCCTCCTCAAGCCGTCAGGATATTCAGGGTTCTATTGACTCTGTGAGCTCTATTAAAGAAAGTGTGGAGAAACTTAATGAACTCAACACCTTGATTGCGACTGCGGTTGAAGAGCAGAGCGCGGTGAGTGAAGACATTAATCAGAATGTGGTCAGAATCAGTTCAGATGCTGAAATGGTGGTGAATAATGCCAACAAGGTGAATGTGCATGCTGAAAATCTGGCTCAGGAGTCACAAAATCTACTGAATATGATTACCCGGTTTTCATCTCGCTAAAAAGTTCAGGTGAGTCTTGATTGCACCATTACGGTGAGCATGAAATCATGGGTGTGCCATTATGGTGCAACTTGAGAGGTCGAGATAGACTTAGCATAAATAGCTAAGTTGATGATCACACATTAATTATTCTGATAGTCATAGAACTGGCATGGTATCTGCGTTATTAGCGCTAAGTGCTGAGGTGGTTTACCAACTACTGTCGACTAAATAAGGTTTCTAGGGTTCCGATCAACGATGATGTCTGGACCGAGAGTAACCGACCTTCACAGTGAAGGTTACACGGAGGGATAAAAGCCCGGGAGATTGTTTTTTGTAAAACATCTCTTGCACCGTGTTTCTAACTTAACTGTGAGGTAACTTCATGAAGTTCTCCAATCTTCGTATTATCAGCTTCTTGCTGCTTTCTTTTTCTCTCCTGGTCGTTCCCTTTTCAGCAAATGCTGAACAAAAAGATAAATTCAGTATTGCCTGGACAATTTATGCCGGATGGATGCCGTGGGACTATGCGGCAAATACCGGTATCGTCAAAAAATGGGCCGATAAATACGGCATTGAAATTGATGTGGTGCAAATCAATGACTACGTAGAATCCATCAACCAATATACGGCTGGTCAGTTTGATGGCTGTACTATGACGAATATGGATGCCCTGACTATTCCAGCTGCGGGCGGTGTCGATTCGACAGCGTTAATCCTGGGTGACTTTTCTAACGGTAATGATGGCATTGTTCTTAAAGGCAATGATAAAAGCTTAAAAGACATTGAAGGTCAAAATGTTAATCTCGTTGAACTCTCTGTTTCACATTATTTATTAGCACGTGCACTGGATACCATTGGTCTGAGCGAGCGTGACGTCAGAGTCGTGAATACATCAGATGCTGACTTAGTCGGTGTGTTTAACGCGGATGATGTGACGTCAACCGTTACCTGGAACCCGCTATTATCTGAAGTGGCATCTATGCCAAACACCAGTAAAGTGTTTGATTCCTCGCAAATTCCGGGTGAAATCATTGATATGTTGCTTGTCAATACAGAAACGCTGAAAGATAACCCCGCTTTCGGTAAAGCATTAACCGGCGCTTGGTATGAAATCATGGCGCGTATGGCGGCTGAAGATACTGATGCTTTGAGTTTTATGGCAAAAGCATCGGGTACTGATCTGGAAGGATATAAATCACAGCTGGCGGCGACCAATATGTTTTATGAAGCAAAAGAGGCAGTCGCTTTTGCTGAAAGCAAGCAATTACCTGAAACCATGAAATATGTCAGTGAGTTTTCATTTGAACATGGGCTTTTAGGTGAAGGTGCGATGGATGCTGGTTTTATTGGTATCGCTTACCCAGATGGCAACGTGGTTGGTAATTCGACTAATGTAAAACTGCGTTTTGATTCATCTTTCATGTCTATGGCTGCTGACGGTTCTCTGTAACCGTCATCAGTCCGAGAATCATTATGAAACGACTTATCAATCAGCAGCCCAGTAAAGCCGGTAAATGGTTATTAGGTGCTTTACCTTTTATCCTGATTTTACTGGTTTATCTGGTCGCATCGAATGAACGCCTGGCGGTGAATCCAAACGATAAACTGATGCCTTCATTTGAAGCATTCGGTCATGCAATTCACACCATGGCGTTTGAGCCGAGTAAGCGTACCGGTGATTATCTTCTGTGGGCTGATACGCTGGCCAGTTTGCAACGGCTTGGGATCGGTGTGGGTATCAGTGCACTTATCAGTCTGGTCGTTGGCATTTTAATTGGCATTATCCCTTTACTTCGTGCCAGTTTTGCACCGGTTGTTACCGTCATATCACTGGTACCGCCATTAGCCATTCTACCTATCCTGTTTATTATCTTTGGTTTAGGTGAAGTCGCTAAAATTACTTTAATCGTACTGGGTATCACGCCTTTTCTGATTCGTGATGTGCAGCTACGTGTTATGGCCCTGCCTGAAGAACTCATCATCAAGGCACAAACCCTAGGCGCCTCAACCTGGCAATTGATTGTGCGGGTAGTGCTGCCTCAGGTCTTACCAAAGTTGATTGATGCTGTGCGTTTGAGCCTGGGTGCGGCTTGGCTGTTTCTCATTGCCGCAGAAGCCATCTCGGCAACAGAAGGGCTTGGTTATCGTATTTTCTTAGTCAGACGTTATCTGGCGATGGATGTGATTTTGCCCTATGTATTGTGGATTACCTTATTGGCCTTTCTGACTGATTATCTATTACGTCGTTTGTCCTTATATGCCTTCCCCTGGCAGCAAACAGAGGGAGGGGCTAAATGAAGAATATTGAACTGAAAAAGTTATGGAAAGAGTACGGCGATAATGTGGTGCTCGAAAATATCAACCTGACAGTGAAAGCAGGGGAGTTTATAACGCTGGTGGGCGCTTCAGGCTGTGGTAAAACCACCTTTCTGAAAATGCTGCTGGGCACAGAGAACCCCTCTCGAGGAGAATTATTACTGGATGGTGATCCCATTCGTGATGAGCCCGATGCTAACCGTGGCATCGTCTTCCAGCGTTACTCTGTTTTTCCACACTTGAACGTAATTGAAAATGTCATGTTGGGTGTGGAATTTGGTCAATCAAAATTATTGGGTAGATGTTTTGGCAGCAAGCGTCGACAGGTCCGTGCCCAAGCTCAGGAAATGTTAGAACTTGTCGGGCTTGGTCATGTCGCCAATCAATATCCCACTTCTTTATCTGGCGGTATGCAGCAACGCTTAGCGATTGCCCAGGCCTTAATCAAACAACCGAAAGTGTTATTGCTGGATGAACCATTTGGGGCGCTTGACCCTGGTATTCGTTCAGACATGCATGCCTTGATTTTAGATATCTGGCAAAAAACCGGTATCACCATTTTCATGATTACCCATGATTTAACCGAAGGGTTTTATTTGGGCACTCGCTTATTGGTGTTCGATAAACACCGTCAAGACCCAGATAACCCAAATCGATATGGGGCATCCATTACTTTTGATATTCCCGTCGGTGACACAAGGAAATCCACTTTGGATGACATCTCAAACACAATGAAACAAAAGCAGGAAACAGTATGAGCGAGAAACAAAACGATGTGATTTATGAGGATACATTGCCTGGTGGCACGCATTGGTCAATGTTAGTCAGAAAGGGCACAACACTGCGTCTGATTGATAAAGAGGGCGGTGCGAATGTCGGTATGCTCTTCTACAACCCGATGAATAAGCTGGAGCGTTACAACGCGCCAGACACCTTGAAATGTCAACATACATTCAAGCTGACGAAAGGCCATTGTTTGTACTCAGATATGGGACATGTATTTTGCTCTATCATCGATGACAGCGTTGGTTGGCACGATACTGTAGGCGGAAACCTTTCCACTGAGAAAATGAAAAACCGTTGGGCTGATAGAAGTTATCAGGAAGCGGGAAATGACTGGACCTTAAGTGGCGAACATGCATTTTTGGTGGAGTTAGCCAAATACGGCATGAACCGTCGTGATATGGCGGCCAATCTGAATTTGTTCAGTCAGGTCAAAACCGATGCTGATGGCAATATGCAGTTTGTTAAAAACAATAGTAAAGCCGGTGACTTCATCGATTTACGTTTTGAGATGGATACGCTGGTTATCTTCCATACCTGCCCACACCCGATGAATACCGCTGAAGCCTACCCCAAACATCCCGTTATCTATCAGTTAAGAGAATCTGCACCGGTGACTGAAGATGACGAATGCGTGAATCACTGTGCAGAGAATCAGCGTGGTTTTGAGAATAACCGTATCTACCATCAATGCGGTCATCATCATTAATTAGGGAAGGATATTGTTGTGATTAAAGAAAGTAATTTAAACCCTGAACTAGCCAGCTATCGTGAAGAAGTGTTAGCAGGCGATTATTGGATGCATGAGCTCAAAGCCGGCGAAACGCTGCGAATTGTTGATTCACATGGTAATCAGGCCGCTGATACCCTGTTTTACAGTGCGGCTGATCCCAGTGAAAGATACAGTGCAATTGATACGTTACGTGAACAAGGTAATGTTTATCTCACTGCAGAAACAACCCTGTTGTCAAATCTTGGCAATCCTATGTTAGAAATTACAGCAGACACCTGTGGCCGACATGACACGCTGGGCGGTGCCTGTGCCACAGAATCTAACACCGTACGTTATTCACTGGAGAAAAAGACCATGCATGCCTGCCGTGATAGCTGGATGCTGGCGGTCGCTGAAAATGAACATTTTGGTGTCAGCAAACGTGATATCACTCATAACATTAATTTCTTCATGAATGTTCCTGTAACAGAAGACGGTCAACTGACCTTTGCTGATGGTATTTCAGAAGCCGGTAAATATGTAGAAATGACAGCGAAGATGGATGTGATTGTGCTGATATCTAACTGTCCACAGTTGAACAACCCTTGTAACGCTTATAACCCAACCCCTGTAGAAGTGGTTATCTGGAGCTAATACGGATTATGTTTCGGGACGACCTGAAACAACGCTTTAATTGCTGGGACGACCCAGATTAGGAATACCCATCATGTTTAAGAAAGTTCTAATTGCTAACCGTGGTGCCATAGCGACACGGATTACTCGCACTTTGCATGAGATGAATGTTCAGGCTGTTGCTATATATGCCGAAGCTGATCGAGACTCATTGCATGTCAGTGCTGCAGATGAAAGCTACTCACTTGGCGAAGGCCGTGCCAGTGAGACTTATCTTAATCAACAACGCATTATTGAGATTGCCAAACAGTCTGGTGCTGAAGCGATTCACCCCGGTTATGGTTTCCTCAGTGAGAACCCAGGGTTTGCTCGTTTATGTGAACAAAATAGTATTGTTTTTCTCGGCCCCACTGCAGAACAGATGGAGTCGTTTGGCCTGAAGCACAGTGCCCGGGCATTGGCAGAAGAGAACGATGTGCCTTTATTACCAGGCACAGGCTTATTAACCTCTTTAGAAGATGCCGTAACCCAAGCCAATGATGTCGGCTATCCCGTCATGCTCAAATCTACTGCTGGTGGCGGTGGTATCGGTATGAACCGTTGTGATGATGAAGCTTCATTACGTCAGGCGTTTAACTCAGTTAAAAACCTCAGTGCTAATAACTTTTCCAATGATGGGGTATTTCTGGAGAAATTTATTACTCGTGCCCGTCATATCGAAGTGCAGGTGATTGGTGACGGGGAAGGGCATGTGCTGGCTCTCGGGGATCGAGACTGTTCCAGTCAACGCCGTAACCAGAAAGTGATTGAAGAAGCGCCAGCACCTAATATTCCTGATGATGTGCGTGCTGAGATGCAGGAAGTCGCCGTCAGACTGATGTCTGCCATTCATTATCGCAGTGCCGGTACCGTGGAATTTGTCTACGACGCCGATAATCAACAGTTTTACTTCCTGGAAGTAAACACCCGGTTGCAAGTTGAGCATGGGGTCACGGAAGAAGTCTACGGCGTCGATCTGGTTCGCTGGATGGTCGAGGTCGGTGCGAAAGAGTCTCAATTACCTGCTACAGCACCTCAACCTAAAGGCCATGCGATTCAGGTGAGATTGTATGCTGAAGATCCGCATAAACAGTTTCAGCCGTCTTCAGGTTTACTGACAGAAGTCATCTGGCCAAAGAGTGAGGCCATTCGTGTTGATTATTGGGTGAAAGCCGGTATCGAAGTCTCTCCTTTTTATGACCCGATGTTAGCCAAAATTATCAGCCATGCTGATAACCGTGAGTCAGCTCATACAAAACTACTGGCAGCCCTGGATGAGTTACAGGTTTACGGTATTGAGACCAATGCCGATTATGTCGGTCAGATTTTACAAGATGATGCATTCTTAAACGCGGCGGTCACCACGCGTTATTTAGATAGTTTTGTCTATCAGCCTTCGACGATCAATGTCCTGTCACCAGGCACTATGACAACGATTCAGGATTATCCTGCACGTGTTGGTTATTGGGATATCGGTGTACCGCCGTCTGGGCCATTTGACAGTCTGTCATTCCGTTTAGGTAATCGTTTATTAGGTAATGATGAGTCCTGTGCGGGTCTGGAAATCACTTTGTCTGGGCCTGAACTAAGCTTTAACGTAGCGACCAGTATTGTGGTGACTGGCGCTGAACTGAGTATTGAGTTAAATGGTGAAAAACAATCACCATGGCAAGTTATTTCAGTACAAGCCGGTGATAAGCTGAAATTAGGTCAGGTAAAAGGCACGGGTGCTAGAGCGTATCTATTAGTGGCTGGTGGTATTCAATGTCCGGAATATTTAGGTTCACGTTCTACGTTCACTTTAGGTCAGTTTGGTGGACATGTCGGTCGTACCTTAAAAACAGGGGATGTATTACATATTCTGCCTGAACAGCAAGTCGCTGATAATGCGGTGATGGCAGCTGCTTTACAGCCTGAAATTGAGCATCATTGGGATATTCATGTGGTGTACGGGCCACATGGTGCACCCGACTTTTTCACTGATAATGATATCGAGATGTTTTTTTCCACAGACTGGAAAATTCATTACAACTCCAGTCGTACCGGCGTGCGTTTGATTGGGCCAAGACCAGAATGGGCAAGAACCGATGGCGGCGAAGCTGGTCTGCATCCTTCTAATATTCACGATAATGCCTACGCTGTTGGGTCTATCGACTTTACTGGGGATATGCCGATTATTCTTGGGCCAGATGGACCCTCTTTGGGTGGTTTTGTTTGTCCGGCAACCGTAATTACCGCTGATTTATGGAAAGTGGGCCAGTTAAAAGCAGGAGATACCGTTCGCTTTATACCTGTATCGATTGAAACAGCCAATGCCTTAGAGCGTGCACAAAATCAGGCGATTGATGGTTTAAGTCAACAATCAATATCCGTAGAGCCTGCCGTTATTGATACGCCTGTGCATGCCATTAGCAAAGATGCTTCATCAGGGATGGATATCACCTACAGACTGGCAGGGGATCACTATCTCTTAGTCGAATTTGGTGAGCAAACCTTAGATATCAATCTGCGGTTTAAAGTACATGCCTTAATGTTGTGGTTACAGGAACAGGCGGTGACGGGCATTTTAGAGCTGACGCCAGGTATCCGTTCGCTGCAGGTGCACTATGACAGTATGGTGTTATCTCTTGATGACTTAATGACTGTATTAAAACAGGCAGAGAAAGATATCCAGCATGTGGATGACTTAGATTTACCCACGCGTATTGTGCATATTCCTATTTCCTGGGATGACGAAGCTTGCCGTTTAGCCAGCGAAAAATATATGCAATCGGTCAGAGAAAATGCCCCATGGTGTCCTGACAACATTGAGTTTATTCGCCGTATCAATGGTCTTGATTCAGTAGATGATGTGAAGAAGATCGTGTTTGATGCCAGCTATCTGGTGATGGGACTGGGCGATGTGTATCTCGGTGCCCCAGTAGCGACGCCAATGGATCCACGACACCGTCTGGTAACGACAAAATACAATCCAGCCAGAACCTGGACCGCAGAAAACTCAGTGGGAATTGGTGGCTCGTATCTTTGTGTGTATGGCATGGAAGGGCCGGGTGGTTATCAGTTTATCGGACGTACTCTGCAAATGTGGAATCGTTACGAAACAACCAAAGAATTTACCAAGCCCTGGTTATTACGTTTCTTTGATCAAATTCAGTTTTATGAAGTCAGCCATGATGAGTTAATGCAGATTCGTCGTGACTTTATTCATGGTAACTATGAACTCAAGATTGAAGAAACACGCTTCAATTTAAAAGACTACAACGCCTTTATTGAACAACATCAAGATGAAATTGATACGTTCACCAGCATGCGTCAGAAAGCCTTTAATGAAGAATTAGAACGTTGGAAACGTGATGGTTTATTGCATTTTGATAGTGGTGATCAACAAGCCGACGTGGATGAAGCTTTATTGCCTCTGGCAGACAATGCGATATCAGTGGATAGCCCATTGAATTGCAGTATCTGGAAAATCGAAGTGGAAGAGGGGCAAGACGTGAAAGAAGGCGACACCTTGATGATTTTAGAAGCGATGAAAATGGAAATTCTGGTGACAGCACCGCAGGCAGGTAAAGTGACTTCACTTTCCAGAAAAGCAGGATCACAAGTAGGTATGGGTGACCGTTTATTAGTGTTGGAGGTTGAATAATGTCACAACAAAATATGACCATTGCGGCATTGCAGCAGGCGTATCAAACTGGTGATTTATCGCCAAAACAAGTTATTGAGAATGCCTTAGAGCGTTGTCAGCAATACCTTGATCACAATATCTGGATCGAGTTATTCAGTATGGAACAACTTCAGCCTTATCTGGATGCTTTGGAAAACAGCAGTATTGAAGAAAAACCGTTATTTGGGATTCCCTTTGCCATCAAAGATAATATTGAGTTGGCTGGGTTCCCTGTCACGGCGGGCTGTGAGGCTTATACTTACACGCCCGATAAATCAGCCTTTGTTGTACAGCAATTGATTGATGCCGGAGCGATTCCGCTAGGTAAAACCAATCTTGACCAGTTTGCTACAGGGCTGGTAGGCGTACGTTCACCTGAAAAATGGGGGCCATGCCATAACAGTTTTGACAAAGACTATATTTCTGGTGGCTCCAGTTCAGGTTCTGCTGTTGCTGTGGCATTAGGTTTAGTCAGCTTTTCATTAGGTACAGATACCGCTGGGTCAGGACGTGTGCCAGCCGCCTTTAATAATCTGATTGGTTTAAAACCAACCCGAGGTTTATTGAGTACCGATGGTGTCGTACCAGCCTGTCGTAGCTTGGATTGTGTATCTATTTTCAGCTTAACCACCGATGATGCCAATACGGTATTTAATGTCGCCGCTGAGTTTGATACCAATGATGCCTTTGCCAGACCCAATCTGGATACCAATAAAGGTAATTACGGTCAGTTAGCCGAGAGTACGTTTAGTTTTGCTGTGCCAAAATCTGAACAGCTGAATTTCTTTGGTGATGCAGAATATGCTGAGCAATTTGAACAAGCGGTAAAACATCTGGAAAGTCTGGGTGGTAAGAAACAGTTTATCGATTTCGAACCATTCTTTACTGCGGCCAGACTGCTTTATGAAGGCCCTTGGGTGGCAGAACGTCGTGTGGCAACAGAAGGCGTCGACAGACAAGCTATGCTGCAAGTCATTCAGGATATTCTTGCGACACAGGAAGATGCCCGAGCAGATGACTTATTTAAAGCGGAATATAAGTTACAGGCTTGCCGGCAGCAGGTAAGAGATGCGCTGGAAAGCTATGATTTTATTCTGACGCCAACAGCTGGCACCACCTATAGCATTAAGCAGGTACAGGCAGATCCAATAAAACTTAATAGCAATCTGGGGCATTACACTAACTTTATGAACCTGCTTGATTGCAGTGCGATAGCGGTACCGACAGGATTTATTTCATCAGGTTTACCGTTTGGTGTGACTTTGTTTTCACGTGCTTTTAGTGATGCCCGATTATTAAGTTATGCCAATTTGATGCAGCAGTCATTACGATTGCCTTTAGGTGCGATGGATGTTGCCTGCCCAGATTCATCAGCGGCTATCTCAAGCTGTGGTGATCGCATCACTGTCGCCGTATGTGGAGCACATTTGCAGGGACAACCGCTTAATTATCAATTAACGGAGCGAGGCGGTGTCTTTTTAGAGAAAACGGTAACGGCTAATGCCTATAAGCTTTATGCCTTAGCGGGTGGTTCGCCCAAAAGACCTGGACTGGTTCGTGATGAAAATGGGACAGAGATTGAAATTGAACTTTGGTCTTTACCCACAGCAACGTTAGGCTCTTTTCTGGCAGGCATTGCAGCCCCATTAGGTTTGGGCAAGCTTGAAGTAAAAGATGGACGCTGGGTTACAGGGTTTATCTGTGAGTCTTATGGCCTTGAGCAGGCGACCGACATTACATCTTTCAGATCTTGGCGTAAGTATTTGCTGAATAAATAAGCGATATAAAAAAGCCGTCATTGATGACGGCTTTTTCAGATAACTAACAGTTGCCTTTTTTTGCTTGGCCAGGCGGGCAGAAATGCCCCTGATGGTTTTCATGATGACGTTTGTCATGATGTTCGCTGTGACCTTCTTCATCAGTGTTAACGGCGACACCAGTGGCTGCACCTACAGCACCACCAATCATTGCGCCTTCGCGACCACCCACCTCATTACCCACAGCAGCGCCTATAGCACCACCGATGCCACCACCTACTGCTGCATCGACTGTGGAGCTATCAGCATGAGCAGCAAATGCTGTCATCAACAATGGAATGATCAGGAATTTTATTTTCATATTGTTATTCATCCTCTTTACAAATAACTAGTGCACAACATAACTAAATATAAAAAGGATGGCAATTATTCGCTAGGCTGATCAATTTACAGCAACGCGGTTATCTGGTGTTTTTATACCGGCTTTACCTCGTAATAAAGTCGATGTGGCAGATACAATATAGGCATCTAAACGATGCTCCAGTTTCTCTGTGCCAACAGCGTCATGAAGCGTGTTTGCAGAAGCTTTTGGTAATAACTCATAGTTATATAACGTTGCATTGTTGTCTGTTGATTTAACCAGCACTTTATTATCATCAATGATAGCTGTGGTTGGATCTGAGCCTGATGGTTTAATAACAGCAAATCCGGCGTCATTGATATTTAATAAATCACGGCCCCAGCAGTTATAAGTGGTATCTCCACCCATTAAACCCGCGACTGTCGGTGCAATATCGACTTGAGCGCCGACCGTTGAGTTAGTGTGACCATATTTTTTGACAACATCTGGACCAATAATTAATAGCGGCACATGGAATTTAAGCATATCGATATCGGTGACCTGATTAGGGGAACTAAAGCCGTGATCGCCTACTAAAACAAACAGCGTATTATCGACATAATCTGACTTCATCACTTTTTTGAAAAACTGGCCCAAAGCCCAATCGGCATAACGCATCGCGGTTAAATGTTCATTCAACTCACCGTGACCAGTCACTTTTTCAACAGGAAGTGGGGTAGGTAAGGCATAAGGTGTGTGATTAGATAAGGTTTGTAAAAAAGCAAAAAATGGCTTGTCTTTAGGCATTTTTTGTAACTCTTCGGTAGCTCGGTCGAACATATCCTGATCAGATACGCCCCAGGTAGGATCTGAGAAAACAGGATTCACAAAATCATGTCTGCCAATAAAATGCTGCATACCCTGGGCACCAAAAAAGCCTTTTTGATTATCCCAGGCAAAGTCACCGTTATAGATGTACATACTTTGATAACCTCTGTCGGCTGTCATTTGTATCAAACCGGAAAAATGGTTACTGCCTTCAGGCTGTTGCATTAAATACTCATAGTGAGGCAAGTTAGGAAAGCACGCTAATGAAGTAAACATACCTTGGTGAGTGTGTGTGCCGTTTGAGAAAAAGCGATTGAATAACAGGCCTTGTTTGGCGAGTTTGTCGAATTCTGGTGTGATGCCTTCATCATGACCTAAAGCACCGACATATTCACCGCTGAAGCTTTCCATCAGAATGAACACAACATTTAATGGTTTTTGGGTTAAACCCACACGTGCATGATAACTACGTAATACTGGTGAGTACTCGGGGTCTATAAGTTGATCAGATGGCGTTAGAATCATTTCCTCGACAGTACTGTCGGCATCAGCTAATGGCATTTTCTTGAGCCATTTATTATCACCTTTTTTGGTACCGATAACGGCTTTAGCTAATGTATAAACCCCGTTTAAGCCCAAATGATTGGCAAAAAGATAATTACTCTGGAAGGCATCACCCCAACGCAGTGGTGGTCCCTGACGTAATGTGCCTCGTGCGGCCACGACTGATATTAACAATACGACGAGAAATGCCGTCATTCTAAGGCTGTATCGAGTTTTATCAGTGGACTTAGCTTGGTTAATCCGGCTGTTTACAGTAAAGATAAAAAATAATGCCGTGATCATTAGACCGATAATGATTAGGTAAGTGACGACAGGAAACCCATACCAAATCATGCTTAATACTGTTGCCGGATCTTCCTTCATATATTCAAAAACCAGGCTGTTCAGCCGTGTATGAAACTCATGATAAAAGTCGAGCTCAATGATAGCGAGAAAGATCATCACGCTGGAAACAAAGGTAAGCCAGACTGTATAAGCTTTACGGTTGCTTAAACCTTTTTTAAACAGTAAGCCAATTATTAATGGCAGCAGCGCATAAACAGTGACAATCAAATCAAAGCGAAGCCCGGTAAGAAAAGCATGAATAAGATCATGGCTGGGAATGCTGGCTGCCAGATCATTGTTTCGCCATAACAGAACGCCTCTTAGTAGCGTCTGTAAAAGCATTAAAATGAATGCCGAACTAAAAATAAAATAAAGATCGAAGAATAAGTTGTTTTTATATTTTGACATGGAACATCCGAGCGTTATTGATAGATCCAGTCTAACTTGAGAGTGGATTAGTCATATAAAGTAGGACGTCAGTCTGAATTGTTTTTGTTAACAGATGCTTAAGACAGATACATGATGAGTGATATTGCTCATTAGGCAGAAACTAAGACACGATGAGCTAAAAGTGCTTCATTATTTGGAAATCAGGCCGATATAATTCCTGGTAATGCTATGAAATTTTCATATCAGGCTAAATTCAGACGATTTGTAGATACATGAGGTTGAAATGCAGTTTATTAAGAATCTTCCTATTGGGAAAAAGATTTTCAGTGTGGTGGTTATTCTTGGGCTAACGCAGCTGCTGATTTCAGCCTTTGCTATTTTTAAAATGAATGACATTTCAAGCGAATTTTCTGTCATCTATCAAATGTCGTTACCGCTTGAGAAGAATGTGGCTGAAGCCCGCCAGCTCCAGCTAAAGAAGGCCTCTGAACTACAAACACTAATGATTGATGCCAAATCTGGTGCCAGAAGAAAAGTCATTAAAGAGCATTTTGCCAAGATCGACAATATCACTCTGCAAACTAATCAGGCTATGCAGGATATTGTGGCCATTCTGAATGCATCCAAAGACAAAGCGTTAGATGCTGACCTCCAGGCTGATGTGGCGAGTTTGGAAGAAAATACGGCTAAAGTTGTTGAGCAGCAGGCTAATTATCAGAAGTATGTCGATAGCGCGATTCAAATTATTAAGCGCGGTGGCAGTATGTCAGGTGGTGGTTATCTCTCAAAAGACGAACAAGCTCAGTTAGTGGCTATTGAAGCCAAGCTGTTTGAAAGCTTACAAGCCATGCAAGCCAGTATTGATAACATTACTAATCGTTCGGTCACTAACGTCAAGGATCTGCATAGTTCGAGTTTACTCAGCCTGATTGCGATGGCGGTGGTGTCGTTGGTTCTTGGTATATTCATTTCCAAAATTATTATCAGCAATATCGTTACCCCCATTAAAGGTGTCATGAGCGTGCTGACGACGATGGCTCAGGATAATGATTTAACAAAACGCATGAATTTTGCCAGTAAAGATGAAGTCGGTGCGATGGGCAATGCCTTCAATAGTTTTGTCGAAAAATTACAAAAACTGGTGATGGGCATAACTGACGCTTCTGAACAATTATCGACAGCAGCCGAAGAAACGTCGGTAGTCAGTCGTTCAACTAATCAGAATATTGCACAACAGAAAAATGAAACAACGCATGTCGCATCAGCAATTACACAAATGACTGCGACCGTTCAGGAAGTGGCCAATAGTGCTGAAAAAGCTTCAGCGGCTGCCATCAAAGGCGATAAAGACTCAGAGTCTGGAAGACAAGTTGTCGAAGAAATCGTCGCTTCGATTAACAATCTTGCGGACGAAATTAACTCATCCACATCGGTCATCAGAACGTTAAAGTCTGATAGTGAAAACATTGGGACTGTACTGGATGTAATCAAAAATATTGCTGAACAAACCAACTTACTGGCGTTAAATGCGGCCATCGAAGCGGCCCGGGCCGGTGATCAGGGACGGGGTTTTGCTGTTGTGGCTGATGAAGTGCGCTCATTAGCCCAAAAAACCCAGGACTCAACAAAAGAAATTGAAGATCTGATTCTCACTCTCCAACAAGGTTCAGATAATGCTGTGAGCTCAATGGAGTTGAATAAGACCAGTATTGAGGGCTTAGTTGCTAAGGCCGTGAATGCAACCAACTCACTCAATGAGATAACAAATTCTGTGAGTTCGATAACCGAGATGAATACACTGATCGCCACGGCTGCCGAGCAACAAAGTCATGTTGTGAATGAAATTAATAACAATGTTCTCAACATACAACAGGTATCAGAAAATACGGCAGAAGGCTCAGAGCAGGTATCACAAGCTAGTCAGGAAATTGCTCAGCTCAGTGAAAGACTCACTAATATGGTGAGACAATTTAAAGTGTCTTAAGCTTATGATCAGACAGATGAGTCTGGCTTATCTCTGATTGGAGTGACTGTTTCGCTAACGTGTTTCTATCTTCTATTCGTTTAAGTACTCATAGTCTGTAGCGATGTTTTATCTTGTTATAAAACAAATTCTTGCTGGATGTTCATGTAGTGAGGCTTTTATCTATTGCTGAGCGATGACAACATATTCTAAGATCCGATTTTCAACTGGGATATCTCAATGTCATTTGTTTTCATTTCACTGTTTGTTGTTATATTAGTTGCCGTTTTGCTTCTTTCGTTGATGAAGAATGATAATAAACAGCTTGAAAAAATGAAGGTTTATCCCTATCTGAAGCGCCCATCTTTGTATACGCCCACAGAGAGAGCGTTTAAACACAAACTTCAGCTTGCTGTAAATGAGCAATATGACATTGCTTTCAAAGTCCGTCTCTCTGATTTATTGACGGTGAAACACACCAAATCTAAGTCTGCCAGCCAAAAAGCGAGCCAATATATTCAGTTGATGTATGTGGATTTTGTTCTTAGTGATACAGAGACGTCAGAGATTTTATGTGCAATTAAACTGAATAATAGCTCGGATGCTCAGCCTGATAAGCAGCACAATGCCTTTATCGATAATGCCTTGAGGGCAGCCAAAATACCTTTATTACACTTTTCTCCTGAAGAAAATGCTGAGCCACAACTGATTGCAGACAAAGTCAAAAAAGCCATTCATCCCGAGTTTGCTATCCATGAGTCATCTGCCATCAAAGCTGATGATATAAAAATTCTTATCAACCCTGATAACTAATTTCATCCCGATGTTAGTTAAGTGGCTAAACAGGATTTTCTTCAGCCAAAGGGCAAAAGGCTAATCCTCAATGATTCAAGCAAAACAAGCCCTCATGGCTTGTTAATCTTCACCTTTAGCCGATGTAAACTTATCTCTTGGCATATATTCAAAAACGTCAGAATAACAATTCGTTTCTTTCAATCCTTTCGGTTCAAGTCTATCGATTGTGCCATAGACCATTTGCGGCGAACCACAGAGATAAGCTTGAACATCATTCAGTTTGTCAAAGTCTTCTTGAATCACTTGATAAAGATAACCAGAGCGAACCGGCCAGTCTGGATCAGCCACCTCTAATACTGGTGTGAAGCTTAGGTTTCTGTACTGATTGGACCAATGTTCAAACGTATCCAGCAGGTAAAATTCATTCGCTTGTCTATTGGACCAATATATATACACGTTTGCATCAGGCTGTTGCTTAATGATTTCTTCGGTAATTGATTTAACTTTTGCAATGCCTGAGCCCGCTGCAATTAATAGATGAGGTAATGCTAGATCAGTCTGTAGAAAAGCGTTTCCCATTGCTAAAGTGACCTTCACTCTCTCAGTATTCTCATACAAGGATGACAGTGTTTTTAAGATCTTATTAGCGAACTCACTGCCATTCTGAATAAAAAGTTGTAAGCGGCGTGGACGAGAGGAATCAATGTTGTTTGCAATCGTGTAAGACAATGATTGTGGTGTACCGTCACCATTCACGTCTAATTCCAATGCTAAGTACTGACCTGCTGCGTACTCTAACTCAGTCCCTTCAGGCGCTTCTAAATCAATCTCAAAGGTTGTTGCCGTTAATGCATTTAGCTTTTTAACTTGGCAAAAGTACTCAACGACCGGATAGGTGCGAATATGGGCAGCATCATTCATTCAATAAATCCATCAGTACATGTTTAATCATATCCATAGTCTAAATGACTTAAACAATGAATAAAAATGGTATATTTTCACATACCAATTAATTTTACTCATGAAGCTTATGATTGAACGTACCCACCTAAAAATTGTGCATGCTGTTGAAGAACATGGCTCGCTTACCTCAGCCGCTAAAGCTTTATGTGTCACACAATCAGCGCTCAGTCATACCATGCGAAAACTGGAAGATAACATGGGTACTGAAATCTGGTTGCGAGAAGGACGAAGCTTGCGTTTAACACAAGCAGGTCGTTATTTACTCCATATTGCTAACAGAGTGCTGCCTTTACTTAATTACGCAGAAGATAAGCTTAAGCAGATTGCTCATGGCGAGCGTGGGACCTTAAGAATAGGGATGGAATGCCATCCATGTTATCAATGGTTATTGAAAGTGGTTTCTCCATTTTTAGATACCTGGCCAGATGTTGATGTGGATGTGAAACAGAAGTTTCAATTTGGTGGAGTGGGGGCGCTGCTCGATTATGAAATCGATCTATTAGTCACGCCCGATCCCTTATATAAAAAAGGGCTGAATTTCACGCCTGTTTTTGATTATGAGCAAGTGCTTGTTGTACCTCGGCAGCATGCATTAGCAGAACGTGATTATGCTCGGGCAGAAGATTTATCTGATGAGGTATTACTGACCTATCCGGTGGCCACGAATAGACTCGATATTTATACCCATTTCCTCAACCCGGCAGAGGTCGTACCTAAACAGCATAAAACCAGTGAGACAACTGAAATTATGCTGCAAATGGTGGCATCTGGACGCGGTGTGGCTGCCTTGCCTCGCTGGTTAGCAGAAGAATACTGTCTTAAACTGCCGCTTGCTGTGGTGCGTTTGAGTAAAGTTGGTATAGCTAAACAAATCTATTTGGGCACGCGTGATAGTGATGAGGATATTGCCTACCTCAAAGCGTTTATAGAGCTAGCGCGTAGTTATAATCATCCTATGGGCTTGATAAACCACTGAGGTTGACACAGCGTCCAGTCAAAACCGGTTGATAATCAGCTTTTATTGTATTGCTGATATAGATGCTATGAAGTTGATGGTGACAGAGAGACTATCAGGGTTGACTGTCATTGAGACACAAATTGTCACGCTCAACAGCACGGGTAAATAAACGTCATAGCCTCATCGAAAAGTCTGGCTTCTCTATTGGCTGTAATAGTGATTTTTCTTCCTCGTGACAGCCGCAGGCTTATTATCTCAGCACGCTATTTAGTGTCTCCACCATCTGACTGTCCACAACATTGTCCTTTCATACGTGCGCTTTAGATTCGTTTTCCACTCAGATGGATGGAATTGAGAGAATAAATGTCATGTCTGGTCGGCAACATTTGCGGTCTGTGTTTTATCCATAAACCCTCGATAATCAGTTCTGTTTATCTAAGTCATGAATTTAATTAATCGATATATGAAATAATATCAATTTTATTCATGTGTAAGTCCCTGTATAACTTCTCTCACCGCTGAAAGCACAAGTGATTTTGTAAGACCTAATTGAAGCTGGAAACAACTATTAGGCATAAGCAGCGATCAGCGTGTGAAATGAATCAAGATGATATTGCATTTAACAGGACACGAATCACGATGAATACAGACTTTGAGTATACGATTAAGCGCATTCGTTTCGACGAGAATTATCAGCCTTCTGATAACACACGGATCACGACCAACTTCGCTAATTTAGCGAGAGGAGAGAGACGCCGGGAGAATTTGCGTAATGCTTTAAGAATGGTAGACAGTCGTTTCAATGCCTTAGCGAATTGGGATAACCCTAAAGGGGAACGTTATGCTGTCGAGCTTGAAATCATTTCGGTCGACATTGATATTGAAGGCAATGGTCAACACTTTCCATCTATTGAAATGTTGAAGACCTATATCGTTGATAAAAAAACAAACAAGCGTATCGATGGCATCATCGGTAATAATTTTTCATCCTATGTACGAGATTATGATTTTAGTGTGTTACTGCTGGAACATAATAAAGGACGGTCTCAATTCACCATTCCGGATAGATTTGGTGAGCTTCATGGCAAGTTGTTTAAAGATTTTGTGTGCTCAGATACTTACAAAGCTAATTTTAATAAACCGCCAGTGATTTGCCTGAGCGTGTCTGATAATAAAACCTACGAGCGCACTGAAAATCAGCACCCCATCCTAGGAGTCGAGTACAACGCTAATGAACCGTCTCTCACAGAACAATATTTCGAAAAAATGGGCTTTAAAGTTCGCTACTTTATGCCTCCAAATAGTGTGGCACCATTGGCATTCTACTTTTTTGGCGACTTACTCACGGATTACACCAACCTTGAGCTTATCGGCACGATCAGCACCATGGAAACATTTCAGAAAATCTACCGACCAGAGATTTATAACGCCAATGCCGTGGCGGGTAATCTCTACAAGCCTAATCTGAGACATGCTGATCACTCAATTACACAAATTGTGTATGACCGAGAAGAACGCAGTCAGTTAGCTGTTAAACAAGGCAAATTTGCAGAAGAGCATTTCATCAAACCATATCAGGCCGTGCTACAGAAATGGTTTGAGAATTACGCTTCCTAGTCTACTTACAATATAGAAATTATGATTATGAAAAAACTATTACCCACATCAACAGCTGGTAGCTTACCGAAACCATCTTGGCTGGCAGAACCTGAAAAGCTTTGGTCTCCTTGGAAATTAGAAGGTGATGCATTAGCCCATGGTAAACACGATGCTTTAAAACTGTCACTGCATGAACAGCAACGTGCTGGTATTGATATCGTCAGTGATGGTGAACAATCACGCCAACACTTTGTGACCACATTTATTGAACATCTTGATGGGGTCGACTTCGATAAGCGTGAAACAGTCAAGATCCGTGACCGTTATGATGCCAGTGTCCCATCGGTTGTAGGAGCGGTAAGCCGACAAAAACCTGTTTTTGTCGAAGATGCCAGATTTCTGCGTGAACAAACAGATCAGCCAATTAAATGGACACTGCCTGGTCCTATGACCATGATTGATACTTTATATGATGGTCATTACAAAAGCCGGGAAAAGCTGGCCTGGGAATTTGCCAAAATTTTGAATCAAGAAGCAAAAGAACTCGAAGCGGCCGGAGTCGATATTATTCAGTTTGATGAGCCGGCTTTTAACGTATTTTTTGATGAGGTGAATGATTGGGGAATGGCAACCCTGGAAAGAGCTGTAGAAGGACTCACTTGTGAAACAGCTGTTCATATTTGTTATGGCTATGGCATAAAAGCCAACACTGACTGGAAAAAAACATTAGGTTCAGAATGGCGACAATATGAATCCATCTTTCCCAAGCTACAACAGTCCAGTCTTGATATGATTTCTCTAGAATGTCACAACTCACATGTGCCGATGGAGCTCATCGAACTGATTCGAGGTAAGAAGATTATGGTGGGTGCCATCGATGTGGCGAGCAGCAGCATAGAGACGGCAGATGAGGTGGCGAATACCCTGCGACAAGCACTTCAATTTGTGGATGCCGAAAACCTTTACCCTTGTACGAACTGTGGTATGGCCCCTTTGCCACGTGACTTGGCGCTTGGCAAGCTGAAGGCATTGAGTGCTGGAGCAGACATCATCAGAAATGAACTGTCGTCTTAAACGTAAATGTAAAACCCATGAGGCCATACCAGTCTCATGGTCTGATTACGAGTGTTTTATCGCATAGAGAAGTAAACGAGTGTGCTTGAATTCATAACAACAAATATCACCACATTTTTGGCCCTGATGGCGACTGGCATATTTGCTGGCGTGCTGGCAGGATTACTGGGAGTAGGGGGCGGCATTGTCATTGTGCCCGTGCTGTTTTTTCTGTTTCAAGGCTTTGGCGTCTCGCCAGATTCTGCCATGGTCATTGCAACAGCCACATCCTTGGCCACAATTGTGCCAACATCACTCAGCTCGATTTATTCACACAGTAAGAAAGGTAATGTCGATTTCGCTCTTTTAAAGCGTTGGGCTGTGTTTATTCTTGTTGGTGATTTAATAGGAAGTTGGTTGGTGACACGTGTTGATGGAGTGTGGCTGACAGCATTATTCGGCATTATTGCGACCTTATCAGCATTGAATATGTTGATAAGGACAAATAAATCTGCCTTATTTCAGCAATTACCCGCCAAGCTGGGTCAATCAGTGATGGGCTCGGCTATTGGCTTTTTTAGCTCTATGGTGGGTATCGGCGGAGGCACACTCTCCGTGCCATTACTGACTTTATATAACTATCCCGCACACAAGGCCGTGGGTACTGCGGCAGCCATAGGTTTAATTATCTCCTTACCTGGCGCTCTTACCATGTTGTTTATCGGGAGCACACCATTAGATGCCCCTGCAGGCACATTTGGTCTGGTGAATATCATCGGCTTTGTATGTATTGTGCCGCTGACGGTATTATTTGCTCCGGTTGGCGCTACCTTAGCAGCCAAATTAAATGCTGGAAATCTCAAGAAAGTGTTTGCAGTTGTATTGTTGATAACCGGGCTACGTATGTTAGTTCAAGTATTTATGTAAACAGCTGACAGTAGCTTTAAAGATGAGTACATATAAGGAAGCATCCTTTCGGCCCCTAATATCTGCAACGATTTACTGAACGCGTCATATCAGTATAAATAGGCTCTTATTTATATAAGAATGAGAGCAGCCAACAATTTTTCCGTATCTTCTTAATTGGATGACAAAACGGATGCTGTAAGAAAGCATCAATTGAGAAATATGGCAGACGTTGATTGCTTAACTGGAAAATAAAAGTCGCGTTAATCAGCTTTGTGAGTCTAGTTTTTAACTAACTTATATTAGGAGAGGCATGGAGAAGGGGTAGAGGTTTAACGATAAAGACAGATGGCGCGCCCGGCACGATTCGAACGTGCGACCGCCTGGTTCG
>CENM01002883.1_pt1 | contig 57184 bp, 57 predicted proteins | sample 530261 | NCBI WGS metagenome assembly CENM01 (sample SAMEA2619854, study PRJEB7988) | marine metagenome | biome: marine biome (ENVO:00000447); feature: deep chlorophyll maximum layer (ENVO:xxxxxxxx); material: "saline water (ENVO:00002010), including plankton (ENVO:xxxxxxxx)" | depth 80 m
AGTAGGTCACTGCCAGGCTTTAATATAAAACAAGCCCATCCAATCGGATGGGCTTTTTTTATATCTAAAACATTGACATGACTTCTCTTGATTTAAGTAAAGCCCCATGTGACCGCCATCGCTCCTGCATTGGCGGCATACCGTCCATCTATGGACATAACAAAAACGTCAGGAACGTTTTTGGACGACCAAAGGGAACTTGCGTAGCGATTTGCCCCTGGAATAGGGCAAACAAAGTAGGTCACCGATAACGGCTCCTGTGTTATCGCCATACATGACATCCCTGTAAATAACCGCCAGGCTTTTTTTATTATCTGCCGTTCAGACGTGTATACGTGAACGAAGTAACAGCCAATGGATTATGCATTTAAACTGAATGGGGTAGGAGCAAATTGAGACTGCCCTAAATTTCATAAGCTCCCTAAAAAGTCGATATGAATGGTGTAATTCTCGACTTGTACTAACTCACAGTATTTCAGCCAAGCTATTTTGATTAGTCAGTTTACTGACAGGAATAGAAAAACTGTTGGTATAATTAGCTTTTATTTCTAACATCGCGATATTTTGTACATAAAACTAGACGCCAGTCTTTATTACTGTTATTCTTACTTGCAGTTTTTAAAACCCCCTCCAAAATTAAGTTAATTCAACTCATCAATCGATGTGTTCAAGGCATTTCTATATCAAAATCCCATTCTTAGGTAATACATGAATCTGACAGAACTGAAAAAGCAGTCAGCTGCTGAATTAATGGAACTGGCTCTCTCCATGAATCTTGAGGGCTTAGCAAGAAACCGAAAACAAGAACTTATCTTTGCCATAGTCAAAGCGCACTCTAAACAAGGCGAAGATGTTATCACTACAGGTGTATTAGAACTCTTACCAGATGGTTTTGGTTTTTTAAGATCACCCGAAGATTCCTACGTTGCAGGTCCTGATGATGTTTATGTCTCACCTAGCCAGATTCGTCGTTTCCACCTTAGAACTGGCGACACAATAAAAGGTAAAATTCGTCCACCCAAAGATAGTGAGCGTTATTTTGCCTTGGTTAAAGTAGAAGAAATTAACTACGAAAAACCTGATAAGTCTAGAAATAAAGTCCCTTTTGAAAATCTCACGCCGCTCTTCCCCAATGAACGTTTTACATTAGAGCGGGGGAATGGAAGTACTGAAGACCTGACAGCACGTGTTATTGATCTTGCTTCACCACTAGGCAAAGGACAACGTGGTTTGATTGTTGCTCCGCCTAAATCAGGTAAGACAATGATCATGCAGTCAATCGCACAGTCAATTGCCTCTAACTATCCTGATAGTGATCTGATTGTGTTGCTGATTGATGAGCGTCCTGAAGAAGTCACGGAAATGCAACGATCTGTCAGAGGTGAAGTGGTCTCCAGTACGTTCGATGAGCCTGCCTCACGACACGTACAGGTTGCTGAAATGGTGATCGAGAAAGCGAAGCGCCTTGTTGAGCATAAACATGACGTTGTTATCTTACTTGACTCAATCACTAGACTCGCCCGTGCTTATAACACTGTTTCACCATCATCGGGTAAGGTTTTGACTGGTGGTGTTGATGCCAATGCCTTACAACGCCCGAAGCGTTTCTTTGGTGCGGCTCGAAATATTGAAGAAGGTGGCAGCTTGACAATCATTGCCACAGCCCTGATTGAAACTGGCTCTCGAATGGATGAAGTCATCTTCGAAGAGTTCAAGGGTACTGGTAATATGGAAGTATTGCTGGAACGTAAACTTGCTGATCGTAGAATGTATCCTGCCATCAATGTGACACGTTCAGGCACGCGTCGTGAAGAACTGCTGACAACAGAAGAAGATCTCCAAAAACTTTGGATCTTGAGAAAAATTATTGCTCAGATGGAACCTGTTGAAGCCATGGAATTCTTAATGGATAGGTTAAAATCGACGAAAACAAATGTTGAGTTTTTTGATTCAATGAAACAGGGGTAATCAAACTCTGTGCTTCCACCCGCCATATTTATTATGGGGCCTACAGCAGCTGGAAAAACAGATATTGCTATCGCCCTTGCAAAGAAGTATCCAGTAGAGATCATCAGTGTCGATTCCGCGCTTGTCTATAAAGGCATGGATATCGGCACTGCAAAACCAAACCGTTCCGTTCTAAGCCACTATCCTCATCATTTAGTTGATATTGTCGAACCTCATGAGCCTTATTCTGCTGGTCAATTCAAAGAAGACGCCCTCAATCTGATGGCTGATATTTCCGCCAGAGGTAAAGTTCCTTTATTGGTTGGCGGAACAATGCTCTATTTCAGAAGTCTTCAATATGGACTTGCTGACTTGCCCCCAGCAAATATGCTTATCAGAGAAAAGCTAAATCTGGAAATTCAGCAATTGGGCATTGAAGCCTTACACAATCGGTTAAAAGAAATCGACCCAGTCTCAGCAGCACGAATACACATTAATGATCCACAGCGTTTACAACGTGCTCTGGAAGTGTATGAAGTATCGGGTAAAAGTCTGACTGAATTGACTCAAGCAAGCCATGATAGTTTTGACTATAAAGTCACTAAGATCATTGTTTCACCATTTGATAGAGCCATTCTTCACAACAGAATAGCTGAGCGATACCAGACAATGATGAATGCAGGCTTTATTGAAGAAGTGAAAACATTATTTAATCGAAATGACTGTCATGCGAACTTACCATCAATACGTGCAGTCGGTTACCGGCAGGCGTGGTCATATCTTGAAGGTAAGTACGATTATGATGAATTTGTTTATCGTGCAATTGTTGCCACACGTCAGATGGCGAAACGCCAGCTAACCTGGTTACGATCCCAGAATGATGGAATCTGGTTTGATAGTGGTTTAGCCTTGCCTATCAATGATGTAGAACGATACTTAACAGAGCAAGTACCCGAGTTGACGAATAATGCTTGACGATTCTGTTAAGGCTTTTAGAATGAGATATTAAACAGTCAAAAATAATAACAATATATGGAGTGAAAGATGGCAAAAGCACAGACTCTTCAGGACCCTTTCTTGAATGCTTTAAGAAAAGAAAATATTCCAGTTTCTATTTATTTAGTAAACGGTATCAAACTTCAAGGTCAGATTGATTCCTTCGATCAGTTTGTCATCTTACTTAAAAACTCTGTCAATCAAATGGTATACAAGCATGCTATATCAACTATCGTGCCTGCACGTAATGTTAATGTTAACCAAGAAGAATAGGAGTATTTGATTGTTCGACAGACCGGATATTCAAACAGCTTTCGATGATGCGTCAGAGAAAGAAGCTGTTGTCTTGGTTCATCTGAATTTTAATGATCCAGATTACGATGATTCTCAACAAGAGTTTATTGAATTAGTTGGCTCAACAGGTGCAGCGATTGCAGCGATTATTCAAGGAAAACGCCACCGCCCCGATCCTAAATTTTTTGCTGGTAGTGGTAAAGTTGATGAAATTGCAGAACATGTTCATGCCTCGCATGCAGCCTTAGTCATTTTTAACCATGAGTTGTCACCTAGTCAGGAAAGAAATCTTGAGCAGAAACTCAAATGCAGGGTGCTGGGCAGAACAGGTCTGATATTGGATATTTTTGCCAGAAGAGCACGTTCTCATGAAGGTAAACTCCAAGTTGAACTAGCCCAACTTCAGCATTTATCAACGCGACTAGTTCGAGGCTGGACTCACCTTGAGCGGCAAAAAGGTGGTATCGGATTGCGTGGACCTGGTGAAACACAGCTGGAGACAGACCGACGCTTACTAGGCCAACGTATCAAGTCACTTAAGAAGCGTTTGGGTAAAGTTCAGTCACAACGGGAGCAAGGCCGACGTTCACGACAGCGAGGCGGTGTACCTGTTGTGTCCCTGGTTGGTTACACAAACGTAGGCAAGTCCACATTATTTAACAAAATGACATCAGCTAAAGTTTATGCTGATGACCGATTATTTGCGACATTAGACCCAACTTTAAGAAGAGTTAAGCTACAAGAAACCGAACTCCTCATCATGGCAGATACGGTCGGTTTTATACGTGACTTACCTCATGATCTCGTCGAGTCATTTAGTTCGACACTTGAAGAGACACGTGATGCTGAACTGCTGCTACACGTCGTTGATTGTGGCGCGAATGATCGTGATGATCTTATTCATCATGTGAATGAGGTTTTAAAACAAATCGAAGCTGATGAAGTCCGCCAGGTAATTATTTATAACAAAATAGATAAGGTCGATGATATTTCACCGCGCATCGATAGAGATGATAAGGGTAATATTAACCGTATTTGGTTGTCAGCAAGAACAGGTGAAGGGCTGGAATTGTTACGAGATGCCCTACATGAATATTTTCCAGAAGAATCACTTTCTGAATATGTTGATGCCTAGATACGGTTTTGGTTGCTTATAGTGACCATGTCCGTAAAATAGGCGTGTTTGAAATAAATTCTCTGTTTTTTCAATTTGGAGAGCTACATGGCTTGGAATGAACCCGGAAACGGTGGTAAAGACCCGTGGGGTAATCGTGGCAATGATGGGCCACCTGATTTAGACGAAGTTATCCAGAATATGCAACGTAAGCTTGGTGGCATTTTTGGTGGTAAAGGTAATAATAACAATAACAACTCATCAGGTCGGGGCGGTTTCTTTGGTTTTGGTTTGATTGCCATAATTGCTTTTCTGGTGTGGATCGCCTCAGGGATATACATAGTCGACCCAGCTGAGCGTGGCGTTGTTCTTCGTTTTGGTCAATATGCCACTACAACTATGCCTGGACCACATTGGCATCTGCCGAGCCCAATTGAAAAAGTAGAAGTGGTCAACGTTGAAGAAATTCGTACAGCTGAGATTGGTTACAGAAGCGGTGGTAGTCGAGGTGGTGGCACCATTCACTCTGAGTCACTGATGTTAACTAAAGACGAAAATATTATTGATCTCAAGATTGCCGTACAGTACAGAGTACAAGATGCACCGGCGTATCTTTTCAACGTCAGAAATCCTGATGTTATTTTGCGTCAAATGATGGAAAGTGCAGTACGTGAAACAGTAGGGCGTTCAAATATGGATTTCGTCTTAACTGAAGGTAGAAGCGCGATCGCTAACAGTACTGAGCAACTCTTACAGACAATGCTTGATTCGCATGAAATGGGCTTGTTAGTCACAAGTGTGAATATGCAAGATGTTCAGCCACCCGAGCAAGTTCAAGCAGCATTTGCTGACGTAGTAAAAGCACGCGAAGATGAAGTTCGTCAAAAGAATCAGGCAGAAGCCTATTCAAATGATATCTTGCCGAAAGCCAGAGGTAGAGCGTTTAGAATTGTTCAAGAAGCTGAAGCATATAAGAGTCAAGTTATTGCAAAAGCAGAGGGTGATGCGAGCCGTTTCACTCAAGTCATGACGGAGTTTAATAAAGCACCCGACATTACAGCTGAGAGACTATACCTTGATACAATGGAATCCGTGTTTTCTAAGAGCCAAAAAGTGATGGTTGATATGGAAAATGGCGGTAGTAATGTACTTTATCTACCATTAGACCGCATGAATCGTCGTAACAGCAGTCCAACACAACTGGATTTAGATAGCTTTAATTATCCGTCATCTACGTCGGCTAATACTTCATCTTCAAACAAAAGCTCATCAAGCGATGATGCTCGTAGCAGAGGAGGTCGCTAAATGAGTTCCCGTTTGACACTGATTTTAATTTTACTGGCACTAGCTGTCATCACTTTATCATCATCTATTTTTGTTGTTGATGAGCGTCAAAAAGTACTTCTGCTCAGATTAGGTCAGATTGAAAAGGCTGACTTTAAGCCAGGTATTCATTTCAAAACACCTTTTGTCACAGATGTTCGTAAGTTTGATGCTCGTGAAATGGCACTCGATGCACAACCTGCTAGATACCTGACAGGTGAGAAAAAGAATGTCATAGTCGACTCTTTCATCATTTGGCGTATCAGCGATGTGGCGACCTATTTCAGATCCATGAGTGGTGACGAAGACCGTGCGGCATCGCGATTATCACAAATCATCAAGGATGGTTTGCGTGCAGAGTTTGGACGTAAGACAATTCAAGAAGTCGTGTCTGGTGACCGTGTGGCAATGGTTCAGGATATTCTGACAGAAGCTAACCGTGTAGCCGAAGGCTTTGGTATTTCTATCTCAAATGTGCGTATAAAACGTATTGATTTGCCTTCTGAAGTCAGTACATCTGTTTATACACGTATGGAAGCTGAGCGTGAACGTGTTGCAAAAGAGCTGCGTTCACAAGGTGCTGAAGAAGCGGAAAAAATTCGTTCAGATGCTGATCGTCAGCGTGCCGTTATTATTGCCGAAGCAAGACGTCAAGCAGAAGAGTTACGTGGTGAAGGTGACGCCAAAGCCACGGATATCTATGCTAGAGCGTTCGGTGAAAATGAAGAGTTCTATTCCTTATATCGTCGACTATCAGCATATAAAAATGTGTTTAATGGTGACGACATGCTGGTCATTGAACCCAAAGGTGACTTCTTCAAACGTTTTAACGATGCTGAACTTCCTGTGAAGTGAGCGGAGAATTAGGCCATAGTCTTCTCGTAGCAACGGCATTAGTACTGATTATCGAAGGTATAATGCCGTTTCTCAATCCGACTATGTTTAAACGCGCTTTACTACAAACGGCAAGCATGAGCGATACTCAAATTAGACTAACTGGTTTGATATGCATGCTTGTCGGCTTGATTTTTTTGTACTGGATAAATTAACTCATAATGACTATAAAAGAGAGCTGGCTGCTACCTGAAGGTATTGATGAGCTTATGCCTCAAGAAGCAACTCAACTTGAGAATATGCATCGAATACTGGTCGACTTCATGCGAGGTTGGGGGTATCAGCTTGTTGTTCCACCCTTAGTTGAGTATCTGGACTCACTGCTGACTGGTACGGCCAAAAGTTTAGATATACAAACATTTAAGCTGACGGACCAAATGTCCGGCAGAATGCTGGGTATACGGGCAGACATGACACCACAAGTGGCCAGAATTGCTGCCCACAAGCTACGTCATCAATCAGATATTCTTCGATTGTGCTACATAGGTAGTGTTCTTCATACTTTACCTACCGGATTGGATGGGGTCAGAAATCCCATTCAGCTAGGTGCTGAAATCTATGGTCATGCGGGACCTGAGAGTGATATTGAAAGCATTGAGCTGATGGTTGAGCTTCTAAAAAAATCTGGCGCAGTATCAAAGATAGCGTTGGATATCGGTCATGTTGGTGTTTATAGAGGATTAGCCGAGTTTGCTGGTCTGACAGAAAGCCAAGAGCAAGAATTATTTTCTGCTTTACAACGAAAGGCTGCTACCGATATATCCGCCCTGTTAGACAGTTATCAGATTAGTAATGATGCTAGGCAAATGTTGCAAGAATTGTCTGAATTAAATGGTGATAAATCTGTCTTGCCACGAGCTGAATCTGTATTAAAGAATGCACCAAAATCAGTGCAGCTTGCATTAAGTACGCTTGAACAAATTGCTGACGCGCTTACGCAGCGAATCCCAGATATTGCAATTAACTTCGATCTTGCTGAACTGCGCGGATATCATTACCACACGGGCGTGGTGTTTGCAGCTTACAAACCGGAATCATCTTATGCTATTGCAGCAGGTGGTCGCTATGATGATATAGGTGAAGCCTTTGGTCTGGCTCAGCCAGCAACGGGATTTAGTCTTGACTTGAAGAAGCTGGCGACACAGCTCCCTGCTGGATCATTCAATCAGGAAACAATAGGTGTTGAGTGGGCTGAAGACAGCCATCTTCACGCCACTGTCAAATCATTACGTGAATCAGGAAAGGTGGTCATTTATCAATTTCCTGGCTCTCAGACATCCACCACACATACATTGGTAAAACAAAATGGTCACTGGCAAGTGACTGAAATAGGAACACAAACTCGTGGCTAAAAATATAGTTGTAATTGGCTCCCAGTGGGGCGATGAAGGTAAAGGTAAATTAGTCGATTTACTAACGGATAATGTCTCTGCTGTAGTACGTTTCCAAGGTGGTCATAATGCTGGTCACACACTGGTTATTGATGGCAAAAAAACGGTGTTGCATTTGATTCCATCTGGCATTCTCCGTGAAAACGTTCAATGCTTGATTGGTAATGGTGTTGTGGTTTGTCCTGAAGCACTATTGAAAGAGATGGCAGAGCTTGAGTCCAACGGGATTCCTGTACGTGAACGCTTAAAAATCAGTGCGGCCTGCCCATTGATTTTGCCTTATCATATCGCTTTGGATAAGGCGCGTGAGTCACGCTTAGGTAAAGCCGCTATCGGCACAACAGGTAGAGGTATTGGTCCCGCATATGAAGACAAAGTTGGCCGTCGAGGTCTACGTGTCGGTGACTTAATGAATGAAAAAGCCTTTGCTGAAAAACTAAAAGAAGTCATTGAGTTTCATAACTTTTCATTAGTTAATTATTATCAAGTAGCACCTGTTGATTATGTAACTGTATTAAAAGATACACTCGCAATGCGTGATGTCTTAATCCCACTTATTGCTGATATCCCAGCGATGCTTCAGGGGTATCATAAAGCGGGTGACAATGTCATGTTTGAAGGTGCACAAGGTGCTTTGTTAGATATTGACCACGGCACATACCCTTATGTTACTTCGTCCAATACAACAGCGGGAGGCAGTGCAACTGGCTCTGGTGTAGGTCCTTGTCATATTGATTATGTTCTTGGTATTACAAAAGCTTATGCCACGCGTGTCGGTGGTGGACCATTTCCATCTGAGTTGTTTGATGAAACTGGAAAATATCTGGCTGATAAAGGCATGGAAAAAGGTGCCACAACCGGACGTGACCGCCGCTGTGGTTGGTTAGATATGGTGGCACTGAATCGTGCTAGTTGGATAAATAGTATCACGGGACTATGTCTGACCAAGCTAGACGTGCTTGATGGTATCGAAACTATTCGTCTATGTGTTGCCTATGAAAAAGACGGTCAACCTGTCGATATCTTACCGTTGAGTGCAGATGAGTTCGAAGGTTGTGAGCCTGTATACATTGATATGCCGGGTTGGAAAGAGTCTACTTTGGGCATCACTGAATATAGTGAACTGCCTGAAAATGCCCGTGCCTATATAGAAAAAGTGGAAAGCCTCGCCGGTGTGCCAATTGATATTATCTCAACCGGCCCTGACCGACGCGAAACGATTGTTAGACGAGATTTATTCGAAGTCTAGACTTATAAAAAGCCCTCAAATGAGGGCTTTTTTTATGACTCTTTGGGCGAAACAGCCGCCATCAATGCTGAGTAATCAGTGTTATCAAGTCCCATATCCAGCGTTTTCTGTAGCAGTAGCTCAATGCCTTTGAGTGCACTTGTGTCCAGGCCTAGTTCGTTGGCAACGGTTAAGAAGAGGCGAGTGTCTTTTGCGAGATGTTTGGTTGGGAAGTTGGGTGCCGAGAAATCCCTATCCACCATTCGAGTCAGTTTTTTATCAAAAGTGGGTGCATATAGGGCACTATCACGCATAATTTTCATAAACTGTTCAGTGGCAATGCCTTCTTTTTCGACTAAGGCCAAACTCAATGCAAAGCTGGCTGTCAGGCCTGCGATTAACTGATTCATAGCGAGTTTAACAGTCGCTCCTTGTCCAATTTCGCCTATGTATTGTGGTTCATGGCCAATCAACTCAAGTAATGGCAGTGCCGTATTAAAGTCAGATTTTTCACCTGCAGCCATTAAAATTAATTTGCCACTGCCTGCCTCAGGTAAACTGCCAAGTACAGGACACTCAAGATATCGACCGCCTGTCGTTTTTACACGATTGGCAAGTTCGCGTGACTCTTCAGGTGCGATTGTGCCCATCTGTATAATCAGACAGTTTTTAAACGTCTCAGTGTTGATATCGTCCAGTACAGAGTTGATGGCTTTTGCATCACTTAAAAAAAGTAAACAAATATCACACTGCTCAACTAGAGCTTGCGCAGATGTCGCTACAGCAGCGCCTCGAGCCTTTAACTCATCACACTTTTCAAGGCTGCGATTAAACACGACCAGTGGTTGATTCTCAGCTAATAAATGATGTGATAAGGCTTGCCCCATCAGGCCTGTTCCAATTAATCCTATTTTCATAAGCTATGATTTAATCCTTATGCGAATAAAACTGTCACTATGCCATAGATGCCAGCGACGTTGTGAGATAGAATAATGTCCCATTTTACAGTAGATACAGGGGAATACTGTGTACAATAAAAACATGACCATCGCTGGCTTTGACGATGACGTGTTCAATGCAATCGCTGCGGAAGATAAACGTCAAGAAGATCACATCGAACTGATCGCTTCAGAAAACTACACGAGCCCTCGTGTAATGGAAGCTCAGGGCTCATCTTTAACCAATAAATATGCTGAAGGGTATCCTGGCAAACGTTATTATGGTGGTTGTGAACATGTTGATACAGTAGAAGCTATTGCCATTGAACGTGCGAAATCGTTGTTTGGTGCTGATTATGCTAACGTTCAGCCACATTCTGGTTCACAAGCTAATGCTGCAGTTTATCTCGCTTTATTACAAGCTGGTGATACTATTTTAGGCATGAGTCTGGCACATGGTGGTCATCTGACACATGGCGCTAAAGTCAGTGCTTCAGGAAAAATCTATAACTCAGTTTCATATGGCTTGAATGCTGAAACCGGCGAAATTGATTATGATGAAGTCGAGCGTTTAGCAAAAGAACATCAACCAAAAATGATCGTAGCTGGTTTTTCTGCCTACTCTCGTGTAGTGGATTGGCAACGTTTTCGTGATATCGCTGATGCAGTCGGCGCTTATTTACTGGTTGATATGGCCCACGTAGCAGGGCTGGTTGCCGCAGGTTTATATCCTAACCCGGTGCAAATTGCTGATGTCACAACGACAACAACGCATAAAACATTACGTGGTCCACGTGGTGGTTTGATTCTGGCAAAAGCCAACCCTGAGATCGAGAAAAAACTTAACTCGGCTGTTTTCCCTGGTTTCCAAGGTGGTCCTTTAATGCATGTGATTGCAGCTAAAGCAATTGCCTTCAAAGAAGCCATGCTGCCTGAGTTCAAAACCTATCAGGATCAGGTCATCAAAAATGCACGTGTGATGGCTGATGTGTTTATGACACGTGGTTATGACGTTGTCTCAAATGGTACTGATGACCATTTATTCCTAGTCAGTTTTATAGAAGCTGGCCTGACAGGTAAAGATGTCGATGCCTGGTTAGGCGCTGCTCATATCACGGTCAATAAAAATGCGGTTCCAAATGATCCACAATCACCTTTTGTGACATCAGGTATCCGTGTTGGTACACCTGCTGTGACGACTCGCGGTTTTAAAGAAGAAGAGTGTCGCGATCTGGCAAACTGGATGTGTGATGTCATTGACGCAGCGGGAAGTGAACAGGTGATTAACGATGTGAAGAGTAAAGTAAAAGCGGTTTGTGATCGTTTGCCTGTTTACTCATAAATAACCTCACGGAAACACTATGCGCTGTCCATTTTGTGGTGCAGATGACTCAAAAGTTGTGGACTCACGACTGTCGGCGGAAGGTGATGCCATCCGCCGACGTCGTATGTGCGTCGAGTGTAATGAACGCTTTACCACGTACGAAACGGCTGAATTAAGTCTGCCAAGATTGATTAAACGTGATCGCTCACGTGAGTTATTTGATGAAAATAAATTACGTGCCGGATTTATGCGAGCACTGGAAAAAAGGCCCGTCAGTATTGATGCCGTCGATACAGCCGTCAAAACTATTACTCGGCGACTGTGGGCAACGGGTGAGCGTGAAGTCGATAGTCGCTTGGTTGGCGACTGGGTGATGGATGCACTTCGTGAATTAGATGAAGTCGCGTACGTGCGTTTCGCCTCTGTCTACCGAAGTTTTCAGGATGTGAATGCCTTTCGTGAAGAAATTGAACGAATGGAAAATAAATCAGAACCGGACGATAAAAAATAAAGATGTTTATCTGCACTGATATCATGCTCTTACTGATAGTCAGTGTTTTATATCTTGTTGTATTCGATATGAATACATTGTTATTTCATTTTAAGAGAAATGACCATGGCTTCTGCTGAATTTTATATGGCAAGAGCCATTGAGCTTGCCAAAAATGGACTATACACGACTGACCCTAACCCTCGGGTTGGTTGTGTCATTGTGAGAGATAATCAGATTGTTGGTGAAGGCTGGCATCAGCGGGCAGGAGAGAGTCACGCTGAAGTAAACGCTCTACACCAAGCGGGTGAGCAGGCTAGAGGGGCGGACTGTTATGTCACGCTTGAACCCTGTAGCCATTATGGACGTACACCGCCTTGCGCTGATGCTCTGGTTAATGCTGGTGTGAAACGCGTTTTTATAGCGATGACTGATCCTAATCCCGTTGTTTCAGGTTCAGGCATACATCGCCTGAGAGAGGCGGGGATAGAGGTCCACACCAAACTGTTGAGCTCTGAATCAGAGAAGTTGAATCCTGGTTTTTCCTATCGTATGCGTCATGGTCGACCGTATATCAGAAGTAAAGTCGCCATGAGCCTTGATGGCCGAACAGCTATGGCATCGGGTGAGAGTAAGTGGATAACCGGCCCTGAAGCCAGACAGGATGTACAAAATCTGCGCGCGCGCAGCTCAGCCATTATGACTGGAATTGGTACGATACTCGCGGACGATCCGCAGTTAAATGTCCGTTTTTCTGCAGATCATGATAATTGGTACCCTTTTGGTCAGAAGATCCGACAACCGCTCAAAATCATTGTGGATAGTGATGGACGATTGCCTGCGAGTGCTCAAATTCTCAAAGAGGGTAAAGTACTGGTGATTACGGCCAATGATATTACTATCGCGGAGCCAGCCGAATGTTTAGTTTTGCCCTCTATAGACCAGAGTATCGATCTGAATGCGTTGATGGCGGTACTGGCACAACGTGAAATCAATGAGTTGATGATTGAAGCCGGCGGCGTCTTGAATGGGGCGTTGTTGAAAGCAGGTTTAATCGATGAATTAGTCATATACATGGCCCCCAAAATTATGGGCGATATGGCACGTGGTGTGTTTCATTTACCTGAGATGATGACAATGTCTCAGAATATTTCCCTAACAATTGATGATATCCGAGCAGTAGGTAAGGATTGGCGTATCACTGCAAGACCAATATATAACGAGGAATCTTAATTCATGTTTACAGGCATTATTGCAGCCATGGGACAGGTAACGTCTATCACCCCAAGTGGTGGCGATATGAGATTGAAAGTGGCGACCCAAAAATTAGACTTATCTGATGTCAGTCTTGGCGATAGCATTGCTATTAATGGTGTCTGTCTGACTGTGGTTGAACTTGATCAGTCTCATGTGAGTTTTGATGTATCAAAAGAGAGTCTCGAGCGAACTGCACTGTCACAGATTACTGAAGGCTCACCCGTTAATCTTGAAAAAGCGCTTGCTGTAGGCGATCGTCTCGGTGGACATATGGTGAGTGGCCATGTCGACGGTCTTGGTAAGGTGTTAGAGATGTCACCGTCTGCGCGCTCAGTACAGTTTCGAATGGAAGTACCCGCCAATTTGGAACGCTATATCGCTAAAAAAGGTTCTGTGACGATTGATGGTGTGAGTCTTACGGTGAATGAGGTTGGAGCGGGCTGGTTTGAAATCAATATCATTCCCCACACTATGCAGGAAACCATTATTAAGGAATATAAAGTGGGTACGATTGTGAATTTGGAAGTCGACTTGATTGCTCGATATCTTGAGCGTTTGTTACCTGGACTCGACCCTGTATACGCCAGAGAAACATTGTCAGGAAACAGTGATACTTAATATGCAACTCAACAGCACAGAAGAGATTATTGACGATCTCAGACAGGGAAAAATGGTCATCATTATGGATGATGAAGATCGTGAAAATGAGGGTGACCTCATTATGGCTGCAGAAAAAGTCACACCAGATGCCATTAATTTTATGGCACGGTTTGGGCGTGGTTTGATTTGTCTGACGCTAACGGAAAATCGTTGTCGTGAATTACGATTACCACTGATGGTCAGTGACAATCAGACGCCTTATTCCACTAACTTCACTGTCTCCATTGAAGCGGCAGAAGGAGTGACGACTGGTATTTCAGCGGCCGACCGTGCTTTAACCGTGCAAGTCGCAGTTGATCCTGATTCACGACCTGATGATTTGGTTCAACCAGGCCATATTTTCCCCTTAAAAGCACAGCCGGGTGGGGTGTTAACACGAGCTGGTCACACGGAAGCTGGCTGTGATCTCGCTCAGCTTGCCGGCTTATCTCCAGCAGCTGTCATTGTTGAAATTTTAAATGATGATGGCAGTATGGCCAGGCGCCCAGACTTGGAAACCTTTGCACAAAAACATGATCTGAAAATTGGTACGATTGCTGACCTGATAAGTTATCGACTTGAAAATGAAATGACCGTCGAAAAATTATCTCAATGTCAGTTTCCTACTGAGTATGGTGATTTTCAGCTATACAGCTTTCAGGATTCAGTCAATTCTCAGGTCCATCTAGCCCTCACCTATGGTGATATTACTCCTGATGAAGAAACGTTGGTTCGCGTGCATATGGCAGACCCACTCAGTGATATTTTAGGCTCGGTCAGGGAGCCGACACATTGGCCAGTTCCTCAAGTGCTGAAACAAATTCAACAAGCGGGTAAAGGTATTCTGGTTGTTTTGAGGTTACCGGCTCAGAATAAACAGTTAGCGGCCAAAATTGCACGTTATGAACGAGAAGACCGTGATGAGAGCCCTTTACCTGTTAAGGGGGGCTGGGATCTGCGTACATTTGGTGTTGGTGCACAAATTTTGTCAGCATTAGGCGTGAAAAAAATGCGCGTGATGGGGACACCCACGAAGTTGACTGGTGTTTCAGGATTTGGACTTGAGTTAGTGGGTTATCTGGAAGCTGACGAGACTGAGTAAGCATGCCTAAATTATTTGTCGTGGCGGGTGAGGCTTCTGGTGATGCCCATGCCGGCAGAATGCTAAAAGCCTTAAAACAACACCGGCCGGATATTTCTGTTTCCGGTATCGGTGGTGAGACCATGCGTGAAGCGGGTGTGGATATTATCACCGATTTTGCTGAGCTTGCTGTCATGGGCCTGGTTGAGGTCATTAAACGCTACTCTCATATCAAAGCTGTTTTTGATAAAACCGTTGAACATTTAGCTTCAAGTAAACCTGACGCATTAATATTAGTCGATTACCCTGGGTTTAATCTAAAGCTAGCTAAAAAAGCGCATGAATTGGGTATTCCGGTTATTTACTATATCAGCCCTAAAATATGGGCCTGGCGGGCTGGGCGAATCAAAGCCATAAAGCGTTATGTTGATCTGATGCTGGTGTTGTTTCCATTTGAACAGTCGCTTTATGAAAAAGCCGATGTGGCTGTGAAATGTGTTGGTCATCCCTTAGTTGATGCAGTACATTCAGACTGGACTTCTGAACAGGCCAAGTCGCATTTTTCCCTTGATATGAAAGCGCCTGTCTTAGGCTTGTTTCCTGGCAGTCGTCGGAGTGAGGTGGAAGCATTATTGCCAGTGATGTTAGCGACCGCCGAGCATATTCAACAACGTGATAATTCTGTGCAGGTTATTTTACCCTTAGCACCTGGGCTAGATCGGACGTTAATTGAGCCATATTTATCAGAAACGGCGGTGAAAGTGGAGGTCATTTCTGGTGAGTTTTATGATGTCGTTCGTAGCTGTGATGCGATTGTAGCGGCATCGGGTACTGTCACTCTGGAAATTGCTTTGTTAGGTGTACCGCATTTAATTACTTACCGGGTTGCGCCACTGACTTACCAGATTCTCAAACGACTGGTAAAAATTCCTTACGTGGGTTTATGTAATATTGTGACCGGAAAAAATGTCGTCACTGAGTTATTACAGAGCCAGGTGTCGGTAGCTGAGTTAGCGCCACGGTTATTATATTTTCTGACCGCAGCAGAAGCCCAACAACAGGCCCATATTGTTCAAGAACAAGTGCTTAAAGCGCTCGGGCCCAGCGGTGGCGCTGACAACGCTGCCAGAGCCGTTATTTCTTTTATTGATACTCATCATTCATGACAAATACGCTTATTATCGCCGGCGTTGATGAAGTTGGACGTGGCCCATTAGCCGGGCCCGTAGTGACTGCTGCTGTCATACTGAATCCTGATAACCCAATTGTAGGCTTGGCTGATTCAAAAAAACTCACTGAAAGACGAAGAGAGAGTCTGGTACCTCTAATCAAAGAGCATGCTTTAGCCTGGGCAATGGGACGAGCTGAGCCAGATGAAATAGACGAGCTAAATATTCTTCAGGCCAGTTTAATTGCGATGAAAAGAGCCGTTGAAGCCTTATCTATAGTCCCAGAACACGTGCTCGTTGATGGTATACATGCCCCTAAGCTTAATTGTCCCGTCACTACCATTATCAAAGGTGATCAATCTGAGCCCGCTATTGCGGCCGCTTCAATCTTAGCTAAAGTCGCACGTGACCAAGAAATGATTGCACTGGAGGAACGGTATCCAGGCTATGGTTTTGCTAAGCATAAAGGCTATCCAACCAAGCAGCATCAGCAAGCACTTCTGACGCTAGGGGTGACGGATATTCATAGACGTTCATTCGGCCCTGTTCATAAGGCATTATCACTGTAATGCCATTATATAAATCATAGAAAAATGGATGAGCGTGGTATTATTCAAAACTTATGCTGTCGTTAAATAAAATTTTCAACAAATTGGTGAGAGGCAAAAACGGTCAACATCCGCAACAAGGACGCGAACCGTTAATTATCCCTCGCAGTGAACACACCATATCGCGTAAACAGATTAGTCAACATGCACTCAAAGTGCTGTATACCTTGAAAGAGGGCGGCTATGATGCTTATCTCGTCGGTGGGTGTGTACGCGATCTTTTGCTAGGTTATGAACCAAAAGACTTTGATGTAGCCACCAATGCCTCGCCAGAACAAGTGCATGCGCTATTCAAACGCAGCCAGTTGATCGGACGACGATTTAAGCTGGTTCATGTTCGGTTTGGACGTGACGTCATAGAAGTCGCTACTTTCCGGGCGCCACCTGAGGCTAAACAACATGTTGATACTCAGGGCCGCATTATGCAGGACAATGTGTTTGGCACTTTAGAACAAGATGCCTGGCGACGTGATTTTACGATCAATGCGCTCTATTACAATATAAAAGATTTTTCTATCATCGATTACACTGGCGGAATGGCCGATCTCAATGCGGGCCTTATCCGTTTAATTGGCGATGTTGAAACACGTTATCGTGAAGATCCTGTTCGCATGTTAAGAGCCTGTCGCTTTTTAGCTAAGCTTGGCTTAAAGCTGGATAAAGATACAGAGCAAGGTATTTTTGATTGGGCACATTTGATTCGGGATATCCCGCCGGCAAGGCTGTTTGATGAAACACTAAAACTGTATCTGAGTGGCCAGGCTGCCATGACACATGAATTACTCTGTCATTACGGTCTGTTTGAGCATCTCTACCCACAAACCGCTGCGTTGTTGCATGAAGAACAAGACGGTTATCCAAGAACGATGCTGATGAAGGCATTAGAAAATACGGATATTCGTATCGCAGCCGGTAAGCCAGTGACACCAGCGTTTTTGTTTGCAGCAATATTATGGGAGCCAGTGCGGCAGCGTACGGTTTTATTGATGACTAATGGCATGCCAGAAATTCCAGCGATGCAGCGTGCATCATCTGAAATTATTGGAGAACAGATCCAACGTGTTGCTGTTCCCAAGCGTTATAGTCTGGTCACCCGAGATATTTGGACTTTGCAGCCCCGCCTATTGAAGCGTCAGGGAAAAAGAGCATTCAAAACATTATTGCATCCCAAGTTTCGTGCTGGATATGACTTTTTAGCATTAAGAGCTCAAGCTGGTGAACCGTTGAGTGAAACGGTAGATTGGTGGACAAAATTTCAGACAGAAACAGTGAAACAGCAACAGTCCATGGTCGATGCTCTGGGCAAAGAGGGCAGCGTCAAAAAGCCTCGCCGTAGACGCCGTAGACGACCCGCAGCGAAAAAGTCGGAACAAAATTGATGCAGGTTTTTATTGGATTGGGAAGTAATTTAGACGACCCGCAGACACAAATTTTGACAGCGATAGAAGATATAAAAAAACTCGAAGATACACGTCTTTTACATCAATCATCGCTTTATCATAGCCCGCCAATGGGGCCTCAGGATCAGCCGGATTATGTGAATGCGGTTGTCGAGGTGGATACAGCATTGCCGCCACATGTATTGCTTGATAACCTGCAACAACTTGAACAGAAACATGGCCGGGTGAAGAAACGCCATTGGGGCGAACGCACGTTGGATCTCGATATCTTGGTGTATTCCGATTATGTTATTGATGATGACAGACTCAAGGTGCCTCATCCAGGCTTAAGCGAACGGGCTTTTGTTGTCTATCCATTAGCCGAAATTGTTGCTGACTTAACTATTCCTGGACAAGGTCAGCTATCAGTAATCAAGCAAAACTGTCCTTTAGATGGCTTGAGAAAAGTGGAAACGCATAAATAATGAATCACTCACTATCACATCGTTATATTGTGGTTGAAGGACCTATCGGCGTAGGTAAAACGCATCTGGTAAAACGTCTGGCTGAGAGTTTTTCCGGCTCTGTTCTACTCGAACAGCCAGAACAAAATCCTTTTCTGGAAAAATTTTACCTTTATCCCAAACAATCCGCTCTTCCAACACAGCTCAGTTTTTTAATGCAACGCGTTAAGTTGGGTAAAACACTCAATCAAGATGACTTATTCAACGACTTGCACATCGCTGATTTCATGGTAGAGAAAGATAAGTTATTTGCTCAAATTTCCTTAGATGACGATGAGTTAGCGCTCTATAATATGGTTTATGATAATTTAACGTTACACCATAGAACCCCTGATTTAGTCATCTATCTGCAAGCATCATTGCCAGTGTTGAAATCGCGTATTGCTCAACGTGGCATTAGCTATGAGCAACACGTGGAAGAGGGCTACCTGAAACGGTTAGCTGATACGTACGCGGATTTTTTCCACTATTACGATGCGTCGCCGTTATTGATTGTGAATGCTGAACAAATTGATCTAGTGAATGGTGATCAAGATTATCTGCAATTACTTGAACAAATCTGCAGTATTCAAAGTGGTCGTCATTATTACAATCCATTACCCGTCTCAGAGAAGAAATAATCATGAGCCGTATTAGTCTTAAACATCTGCGTCAAATGAAAACGGCGCAAGAAAAAATTGCTGTACTCACTGCGTATGATGCGAGCTTTAGTTACGCACTTGAGCAAGCCGGTGTGGATGTTCTACTAGTAGGTGATTCTTTGGGAATGGTTATCCAGGGACAAGAGAGTACAGTTCCTGTAAGTGTTGACGATATGATTTATCACACGGCTAATGTGATCCGCGGTAGTGATAAGTTATTTGTCATCGCTGATATGCCGTTTATGAGTTATGCCAACGCTGAACAAGCTATCAAAAACGCTGCTCGCCTGATGGCTGAAGGCGGCGCTCAAATGGTCAAACTGGAAGGTGGCGCCGTCATCACCGATACAGTTAAACAGCTAACTGCACGTGGCATACCCGTATGTGGACATTTAGGGTTATTACCTCAGTCAGTTCATCGGTTAGGTGGTTACATCGTGCAGGGTCGTGAAACACAGGCCGCAGAAGAATTGATTGCCGATGCCATCAGTCTGCAAGAAGCTGGTGCAGATATGCTGGTATTGGAATGCGTACCGGCAACCTTAGGGGCCGTTGTATCCAAACAGTTGGATATTCCTGTGATAGGTATTGGTGCTGGTAGCGACTGTGATGGGCAGGTGTTGGTAATCTATGACATGTTGGGCTTAACGCCTGGCCGAAGACCACGCTTCAGTCACGACTTTTTAGCGGATACTGGCTCAATACAAGCCGCTCTGACAAGCTATGTACAATCGGTGAAATCAGGTGCATTTCCTAATGCGGAGCAGCAGTTCTAATGGCGATAGCAGAAAACTTGGGAGCATTACGAACCCGCATCAAAAGTTGGCGTCAACAGAATGAAGTGATTGCATTAGTACCGACAATGGGCAATCTGCATGAAGGTCATCTCTCTTTAGTACAAAAAGCGCGTGAGCTGGCGGATCGCGTTGTCGTCAGCATTTTTGTGAATCCGCTGCAGTTCAATGATAAACAGGATCTTTCTGATTATCCCCGAACATTGAATGAAGATATCCAGTTATTGAGTGAACTCGATTGTGAGCTGATTTTTACGCCGACTGAGGAAATGATTTATCCGAATGGTATGGCATCGTTAACCAAAGTCATTGTTCCTGGTGTCGATGATAAGCTCTGCGGCAAAGGTCGTCCTGGCCACTTTGATGGCGTCGCTACCGTTGTAACAAAACTATTCAATATGGTGCAGCCTGATATTGCCATTTTTGGTGAGAAAGATTACCAGCAATTAATGTTAATCAAGAAACTGGTGGCGGACTTAAATTTGTCGGTAGATGTGATTGGCGTGCCAACAAAAAGGCATGAGAGTGGACTGGCCATGAGTTCCAGAAACAGCTTATTGAACCAAAAACAATTAGTTCAAGCGCCGTTGATCTATAAAACACTGCTGTCAATGAAGCAAGCTATTGAAGAAGATGGCCTTACTGACTTCCATCAACTTTGTGCGACGGCGAAAGAAGAGTTACAAAAAGCGGGACTGGAACCTGAGTATGTCGATATTCGTCGCGCAAATGATCTGGAACTGGCTAATGCCAATGACAAACACATTCGTATTTTTGTGGCTGCAAGGCTGGGAAGCGTAAGATTAATAGATAATATTGCCTGTGACCTTGCCTGATTTTTGTTAAAAAGCGATAATATTGGGCTATTTCATAAGAACATTCTGGCTATGCAACTGACCTTTTTAAAAGCAAAATTACATCGTGCTTGTGTGACTCATTCCGAGTTGGAGTATGAAGGCTCGTGTGCAATTGACGGTAAGTTACTGGAAGCCGCTGGTATTCATGAATATGAGCAAATCCAGATTTACAATGTCGCCAACGGCGAACGTTTTACTACCTACGCTATTCGCGCAGAAGATGGTTCAAATATCATTTCAGTCAATGGTGCAGCTGCCCATAAAGCTTCCCCAGGCGATCGTTTAATTATTTGTGCATTCGCAACACTTGATGCCAAAGAAGTCGAAAACTTTAAGCCAACACTGGTGTATCTCGACGAAAAAAACGATATCACACACATGCGTCACGCTATTCCTGTTCAAGCTGCATAAAAAGAAACGAGTACTAAATCAATGGAAAGATTGTTTGAAAAAGCGCTCTGGAATAGTCGTTTTGTTGTACTGATAGCTGTTATCGCTAGTCTGATTACCGCATTAGCCATGTTTTATATGGCAACGGTTGATGTCTATTATTTACTTTCTCATCTTGGCGAATACATGTCACCTGATCTGATTGGTGATGCCAGAAAGGATTTTCGTGCTGAAACCGTGGCACACGTCGTTGAGGTGATTGATGGCTATTTGCTGGCGACCGTACTGTTTATCTTCTCTCTGGGCTTGTATGAGCTGTTTATCAGTAAAATCGAAGAAGCAGAAGAGAGTGAGAACTCAAAAGTATTAGCTATTCACAGTTTGGATGATCTAAAAGCACGTTTAGGCCGTGTTGTTTTGATGATTCTGATTGTTAACTTTTTCGAACATGCCATTAGCATGGACTTTCACGGTCCGCTTGATTTGCTGGCGCTTGCTGGTGGTATTGGCCTTATCGCACTGGCTTTATACTTCTCCCACGCTGACGACCACTAATCGTCACAAAAACGTCATTAAAACGTTATAAGGCTGTCATATCTTCTCTCTATGCTTGCAAGCTGTCTGCAAGCATAGAGAGAAAACATGCTCAATATCGAACAAGCCGTTCAACAAAAATTTCCTAAATTCGAACGCTCCCGTCCTTGGATAAAAAAATCGACGATTAGCTTTCTGCGTAAAATTACACACGAGCAGGAAGTGAATCGATTCCTCGAGTTGCATCAGGATTTAAAAGGCTTCGATTTTATTGAGCAGGTGCTGGATTATTTCAATTTCAGTTACAGCATTAGCCACCGTGATCGCAATAATATTCCGGCAACAGGGCGGGTGGTCATTGTTGCTAATCATCCACTGGGTGCGCTGGATGGTTTGTCATTATTAAAATTGGTTGGTGAAGTCCGCCGTGATGTCAAAATCGTCGCAAACGATATGTTAATGAATTTTAACGCGGTCGACTCTTTGTTCTTACCTGTCGATAATTTATCGAAATCCACACGCAAAAGTAGTATTTCTCGCATTATTGATTCTCTGAATAATGAAGAAGCAGTGATTGTTTTCCCGGCGGGTGAAGTATCGCGCATTCGTCCTAGTGGTGTACGTGATGGTAAATGGAATACCGGTTTTCTGAATTTTGCTAAGAAAACCAACTCACCTATTCTGCCTATCTATGTCGGTGCCAGAAACTCTTCCTTGTTCTACAGTGCATCCATGGTCTATAAACCACTTTCTGGCATGATGTTGGCGCATGAGATGTTTAATAAAAACTCAAAGAACATCACCATGCGTGTTGGCGAACCTATTCCTTATAAACAAGTTGACCAACTGCCATTGGTGAAAGCAGAAAAGGCTAAACTATTACGCCGCCACCTCTATCGGATGGCAAAAGGTAAAAAACCGTTATTTGTTACAGAGCAAACTATAGCTCACCCACAGGACCGTCGTAATATTAAACGTGAGTTGCAATCGGCGGAGTTATTAGGCCAGACAGCAGATAATAAAAAGATTTACTTATTTGACTATCAACCCGATTCAGCCGTGATGCATGAAGTCGGTCGTTTACGTGAGTTTACTTTTAGACAGGTCGGCGAGGGTACAGGAAAAAGGCGAGATATTGATCGTTATGATCGCGATTACCGGCACCTGATTCTATGGGATGAAAACGAATTAGAAATCGCTGGCGCTTACCGAATTGGTGAAGTGAATAATATACTGTCGCAAGCAGGCAGCCGAGGAATTTATAGTCAGGAGTTATTTTCATACGACCATGATGCCATGCAGCCATTTTTTGAAAAGGGAATTGAGTTGGGCAGGAGTTTTGTCAGTCCAAAATATTGGGGCCGACGTAGCCTGGATTATTTATGGTATGGCATTGGCGCTTACCTGAAACGATACCCTGATATCCGCTATCTATTTGGACCTGTTAGTTTATCAAACAGTTATCCTGATTTCGCTAAGGCGTTAATCGTTGGTTATTATCAACACTATTTTCCAGATGATAAACACTTAGCGATAGCGAAAAATTCGTATATTGCTGAGCGAAGCCTGCAACAACAAGTGTTGCAAACCTATTGCGGTACAGACGCCGAGGCTGATTTTACTGCCATGCGTGAGCAGCTGACGCATATGAATGTCACTATCCCCACCTTATATAAACAGTATGCCGATGTCTGTGAAGAAGGTGGGGTTCGCTTTATAGATTTTAATATCGACGCTGATTTTGGTCATTGTATTGATGGTCTGGTGATGGTGGATTTGGATAAACTAAAACCTGCCAAAAGAAAACGTTATCTGGGTAATGACTAACCGTGACAATGTTTTAGTTTTTTTCCACTACCGCAGAAACAGGGATCGTTTCTGCCTAGTTTTATCGCGGGTAGAATAATCCCATCATGATAGAACCATTCACCACTTTCACAGGTAAACCGTGAGCGTTCGTGTAGTTGGCCTACCGGGCTATCTTCATAAAATGCAACAAACTCCACCTCAGCCAGTTCATTTTTTTGCTGGTGATCCAGTACCTTCAGTCCTAACCATTGCGTGGTATTAATCGTATTTTGCAATAGTTCTCGTTCATCTAAACGTCGTTTTGATGGGTGCAATGTGGCAATTAAATAGTCTATCTCACCCAAATAAAAAGCACTGTAACGCGAGCGCATCAGTTGCTCAGCATTTTCTGCACGCTGTTGTTTTTTATGAAGCGGTTGGCAGCATTCGCTGTAAGGAAGCTGGCTGAGACAGGGACATAAGTGATTATTCATAAGCACTAGCGGGAATAGACATTAAATCTGGATACTGAAACTGATAGGACAGTAATGTTTTCACTTTATCGTTACTGACGATTTTATAGGAAGGCGTATTATCCTGATTAAAGTCTGGTACAGGCTGGTTCATTAGCTCTGCTGCATGGCGGTAAAATTGTTTTTTGCTTGGATGTGTGTCTGCACAGCCATTAAGTACCTCTCCCCAGACTTGTTGCTCCAATAGCTTTTCAATGATGCCGATGCAATCATCAAGGTGAATTAAATTCACCGGGGCATCCGCCTGTTGTACTTGCTTGCCATTTCTGAAAAAACGGCCTGGATGACGTTGTGGGCCTATCAAGCCACTGAAGCGAATAATGCTAGTGGAAAACTCCGAAGACTGCCTAAACAGGGATTCTATTTGCCACAGAATACTCTCTTCGTTTTCATATTGACGTTCTTCTCTAACCCAGTCATTGGTATTTTGGTAAACAGAACTGGAGCTGATAAATAACACCTGTTTAATCGGGCTTTGTTCAATCTGTTTGATCAGCTGCTCATATGCCATTTTATTTTTATTGGTGATATTGATAATGAGTGTGTCAGCGTCCAGAAACTGACTAAAGTCAGCAGGTGTTTCAATATCGATTTGATAGGCATCAAAGCCTTGTTCAACCAATAAAGACTGTTTTTCTGAGTCACGTGTCGAGAGTTTAATCTCGGTATTAGCTCTTTGTAACTGTCTTGCTAAGCGTAAGCCTAACCAACCACTACCAAGAATACTGATGGTATTAATGACACACCTCTAATTGAATTATTCAGATGGCGACACCATATCAAGCATTAGTCTTATTGTCATGGTTGTTTATACTATGGCGACAAATATAAGGGGAAGAGCAGGTATGAGTGCACCTGATATATCAAAATTATTTTCCGGCAATATTGTCACCATATTGTTCTGGCTGTTCTTAATGGGGTCACTTACCTTATTCTTTAATGGCTATATTCAACAGCGTGACAATCCGAATCAGGCTTTGATGTCCGCAAATTCAGGCACCGGAGAAGTCACATTAAAACGTAACCGTGATGGCCATTATCTGGCCCCTGGCTATATCAATGGTCACCCTGTTAATTTTTTACTGGATACAGGTGCTACTAATGTCAGTATTCCTGCTGCTATCGCAGAAGCGGCGGGATTAAAAAAAGGCGCTACATCGATGGTCTCGACAGCTAATGGTGTGGTGCCGGTATTTCAGACCGATGTCGACACGGTTCGTCTTGGTGGTATTACCTTAGAGCATGTCGATGCGAGTATTAATCCGCATATGAGTGATGGTGTGGTTTTATTAGGTATGAGTTTTATGAAACATCTTGATATTACTCAGCGTAATGGTGTGATGACGCTACGTGTACCGGTGTCAGGATAAGGCAATCTTAACTACTTTCATATATTCGAAAGTCATGCGGGCAATCACTTCTTTATCTGGGTAATAGACGATATCTACCCGCGCGCCTTTTAATGATTTATATCGGCGTCGGCGTTTGTATTTAAAGGGGACATCCTGACCTTCTAATGTAATGGTATTCAATACCCACTCACCTTCTTCACGCTGCACATGTGAAGCCACTTTTTGCATGGTGGCGTGGATTAAATGGTCATTTTCAGCCAGCCATTTTTTGGTTTTTCTAACTTTCATGTTGATAACGTTGATGCAAAATGCTCACACGTTCTACATAAACTTTTGTCTCGGAGTATGGGGGAACATCATTATATTTTTTCACGGCATTGGGTCCTGCGTTATAAGCAGCTGTGGCGAGGCGAGTATTGCCTTTGAATAAAGATAGCAGCTCCGCCAGATATTTAACACCGCCTTCTATGTTTTGGTCGACATTAAAAGGCTTATCCACACCTAAGTCTTTGGCTGTACCTGGCATTAATTGCATCAGGCCCTGAGCGCCAGTTCTGGAAATCGCTTTTTTATTGAACGCTGATTCCGCATGAATAACGGCTCTGACCAAGGCGGCATCCACGTTATATTTCTTGGCATAGCGTTTTACTTCGTCAGCATAGGATGAAAAATCCAGTTTAATGGTATGCCAGTTTATTTTTGATGAGGGATTACAGGCATAACAGCTGTATTTTAAAATTTCGAAATGACCATGTGCAGGTTTTTGATCTGAAAAAACAAACCCTTCACCTGTTTGTGATTTGTATATGACAGTCTGTGATGTGGCTTGCCTAACATTACTGAACTCAATGGAACCATCCGGGTTTTGGATTCGCTGAATGGTGTCTGCCACAGTCTGCTGACTTAAAAACACCATCAGACTGAGCAAGGACCATTTCATCAGCGTATTCATGTCTAAAACCAATAACGTCCAGAACTGGCTATCAGAATAGTGATAAGACCTAAGATCAGGTTGAGCAGAACCAGTTTACGTATTTGCGTTAAGGCTGTAGCGCCTGCAATCCAGTCATGCTCTACTACTGCCCATTTCAGCTTTTTGAATGGATTAAAAAATACATGCATAAAAATGAGCATCATAAAGATGCCAATCAATAACATGATATGAACATGAATGCCGACTCCATCAACGCCGCCCATGCCACCTAGTAGAGAAATCATCCACACGCCAGTAAGCAATAGGGTTGCTATAGCCAACCAGACCCAATTGAAAAATGTTTTTAAGACACCTGCCCACAGAGGCAGACGCTGTTCCTGAGTGAGTAGTTCAACTGCTGCAGGACGAAGGGCGGTGTAGGCAAAAAACATACCCCCCACCCAAATCACGGCAGCTAACAGGTGTAAAGGTAAGGCAATTATCATAAGTAGGCTCTCTTTATATGTTTTGTTAATTCGTGTTTATAGGTATATCGGCAATGTTAATTTTCCACTCACTTGGACCTGTTTTATGTACCGAATGACCTTCACTATCGACAGCCACAGTGACGGGCATATTTTCTACATAAAATTCGCGGATAGCTTCCATACCCAGTTCTTCGAATGCCACCATACGTGATGATTTAATAGCTTTTGACACTAAATACGCTGCGCCACCAATGGCAATCAGATAAACCGAATGATGTTGTTTTATTGATGCGACTGTTTCATCACCACGTTCCGCTTTACCAATCATGCCTAACAAACCGGTCTGTTCCAGCATCATATCTGTGAATTTGTCCATTCGAGTTGCTGTTGTTGGACCTGCAGGACCGACAATCTCACCTTTAACCGGATCGACAGGACCTACGTAATAGATAAAGCGATTATTGAAATCAAGCCCGTCAGGTAACGACTGACCATTATTCAGTAAATCGGCAATTTTTTTGTGCGCCGCATCACGTCCTGTTAACAAATGGCCTGACAATAAGAGCGTTTCACCAGGCTGCCATTCAGCGATGTCATCTGCTGATATATTGTCCAAATCAACATGACGAGTATTTTCTGCGGCTTCCCAGGTAATATCTGGCCAGTCATCCATGGAGGGTGGTTCAAACTCAGCGGGACCAGACCCATCTAGAGTGAAGTGGATATGACGGCTGGCGGCACAATTTGGAATCATGGCGACAGGTAATGAGGCAGCATGCGTTGGATAATCACTGATTTTGACATCCAGTACCGTGGTTAACCCACCCAGTCCTTGCGCACCAATCCCCAGTTGATTAACCTTTTCATACAATTCGATACGTAGCTTTTCAGCCGCCGTTTCTGCACCGCGATCCATTAATTCTTGGATATCGATGGGATGCATTAACGACTCTTTTGCCATCAGCATCGCTTTTTCTGCTGTGCCACCAATACCAATACCTAACATACCTGGCGGACACCAGCCTGCGCCCATGGTGGGTACAGTTTTTAATACCCAATCAACCAGATTGTCGCTTGGATTCAGAATGGTGAATTTGGCTTTGTTTTCTGAGCCGCCACCTTTGGCTGCAATAAGAACGTCGACTTGATTTCCCATGACCAGTTCAGTGTGAATAACCGCCGGGGTATTGTCGCCAGTATTTTTCCGTTGACCGATGGGATCAGACACAATCGAAGCCCGTAACACATTATCAGGATGAAGATAGGCACGACGCACACCTTCATTCACCATAACGTCAAGACTTTTAGTGGTTTCCCAATTCACATCCATGCCCACTTTGACAAAGACATTAACAATGCCTGTGTCCTGACAAATAGGGCGATTGTTTTCGGCACACATTCTGGAGTTCACCAGAATCTGTGCGATAGCATCTTTTGCCGCAATGGATTGTTCGCGCTCGTAAGCGGCTGTCATTGCCTGAATAAAATCTTTTGGGTGATAACAGGCAATAAATTGCAGTGCGTCTGCAATACTGTCGATAAAGTCAGTCTCTTTAATGACTGTCATGTATTCAACCTCAGCTCAATTTTTGTTTGATGATGCTGACCACATCCTCAATCGCAAACTCTTCGCCATCACCGCTGCGACGGTTTTTGTATTCGATCATGCCATTATCCAATCCGCGTTCACCTAAAATTAGCCGATGTGGAATACCAATCAATTCCATATCAGCAAAGGCAACGCCAGGACGCAGACCACGATCATCAAGTAATACGTCGACACCAGCATCAAGCAACTGCTGATAGACTTCTTCAGCTTTTTCTTTAACTCGAACTGATTTATGTGCGTTAACAGGCACTAAAACTACTTGGTAAGGCGCAATAGATTCTGGCCAGATAATGCCGCGATCATCATGATTTTGTTCAATTGCAGCAGCGACAACCCGTGATACACCAATGCCATAACAACCCATGGTGATAACTTGTGATTTGCCGGATTCTGTCAACACAACCGCGTTTAATTTACTGCTGTAGTTTTCACCAAGCTGGAATATATGACCCACTTCAATACCGCGTGCGATTTCTAATGTGCCATCGCCATCTGGACTTGGGTCACCAGCCACCACTTTACGCAAGTCTGCTGTTTCAGGTTCAGCTAAATCACGCCCCCAGTTCACGCCAGTTAAATGTTTATCATCCTGATTGGCGCCACAGACGAAGTCACTGACAAACGCAGCTGCATGATCAACGATAACAGGGATGGTTAAACCAACAGGCCCAACCGAACCAATATTGGCATGACTGATTTCAAGTACTTTTTCAGGAGTAACAAAGGTGAGTGGTGCGGCTACTAGAGGGTGTTTTTCAGCTTTAATCTCATTGAGTTCATGATCGCCACGAACAACCAGAGCGACAACCGAACCTTCTTCAGCACCTTCAACTAATAGCGTTTTCAGACATTGTGAAGCGGGTATATCAAGGTACTGACTAACATCATCAATAGTGTGCTGAGCAGGTGTTTCAACCACGGTCAAGGTTTCAGTTGCAGCTGCACGTTCACCTTGTGGGGCGATGGCTGCAGCTAATTCAACATTAGCGGCATAATCGCTTTTATCACTAAAGGCGATAGCATCTTCACCGGAACTGGCTAATACATGAAACTCATGTGAGGCATTACCACCAATACTGCCGGTATCAGCCTGAACAGCACGGAATTCCAAGCCGATGCGACTGAAAATACGAGAATATGTCGCATACATATTGTCATAGGTTTCTTGCAAAGAAGCCTGATCCAAATGGAAGGAATAGGCATCTTTCATCAAAAACTCACGGGCACGCATTAAGCCAAAACGTGGACGAATTTCATCACGGAACTTAGTCTGGATTTGATAAAAGTTGACCGGTAACTGTTTATAACTGCGAATTTCCTGGCGCACCAGATCGGTGATCACTTCTTCATGGGTCGGTCCATAGCAGAACTCACGCTGATGACGATCGGTAATGCGTAATAATTCGGGACCATATTTTTCCCAGCGTTGGCTTTCTTGCCAGAGTTCTGCAGGTTGAACTGAAGGCATTAACACTTCCTGCGCGCCGGCTTTATCCATTTCTTCACGGACAATGGCTTCAGTTTTTCTGAGTATTTTCAATCCCATTGGCAACCATGTGTATAAGCCTGATGCCAGACGACGAATTAGTCCGGCACGGAGCATTAATTGATGGCTGACAATTTCTGCGTCTGCTGGTGTTTCTTTTAATGTGGAAATAAGCAGGTTTGAGGCGCGCATGTGTTTTTATTTTTCCTGTAATAATAATGGTTTAGCCCTAAGGCTGTGAGTGTTCTAAAAAGTTAGAAGGTGCTGTGATTCCAACCCCAGTTTTGTCGTTCTGAATCAGTCATGCTGATATAGATACGACTACCGTCAACGTTTAGATTATCGCTAATGAATGTGCATAAAGTATCTGAGAAGGCTTGGCGATCGCCGGGTAGCCCAAGTGCTCGATAATCAAGCATAGCCGCAGGTGCATCGCTGCCAGCAAATGACATATCGGCGTTGTCATTCAGCACAATCATCACATAGCTTTCAGGCTTACCCGACGCTTTTGCAACGGTTTCACTAGCTTGTTTAATGAATGATGACTTATCGTTAACTTGTTGATTCGTGTTGATATTAAGGTATGGCATAACGCTTCTCCTTATTGACAATGTTGTTTTATATTGTTGCTCAGTTCTTGTATTTTCTGCTGGCGCTCTTCTTCTTTAATACGCTGTAAATTGCCATTTTCATCATAAAAGCGCCCACCTGGATGGTTTTGATAGGCGGTAAGGGCGTCTTTGGCATCCTGACATTGTTTTTCAAGCTTAGCTTCTTGTGCCGCTTGTTGCTCTGCCTGTTGTTGTGCTTGTTGCCTTTCTTGTTCAGCGGCTTGTTGCTGAGCAATCAAGGCATCGATTTCTCTTTGGGCTTTAGCGGGATCAACAGGTGGTGGTGGCGGTGTTTTGATTAATTCTGCGGGAGCTGACTCGGGCGCTTGTTGGCTGTAATGCACTTGTCCCTGGTCATCGACCCATTTGTAGATATCGGCGCTGGCGGTGCCGGTAAACGTCACAGACAGTATAATCAGACTGAATTTGAGATTATCTCTTAACATTACATACACCAAAGCACTAAACTACGTTAATTCTACGCCAAAGCTAGCCATCATAAAATGTCTTATCACACAGACCGTTTTGAAATTCATTTACCTATTGAAAAATCAGGTGCTAATGCCGTTGATTTGCTTGCCGATGCCTGTGAGCTTTCTAAGCAACAGCTAAAACGCATCATGCTCAAAGGTGCAGTTTGGGTGAGTGTCGGAAAAAAAACACAGCGACTGCGCCGAGCCAAGCGCTTATTAAAAGCTGGTGAAACCTTGCACCTTTATTATGACAAAACAGTGTTAGAGCGCGAAACGGCCGAGCCAGAACTGGTAGCGGATTACGGTCATTATAGTGTGTGGAACAAACCTTACGGCGTATTATCTCAGGGCTCAAAATGGGGCGATCATTGCACGGTAACCCGTTGGGCAGAACGACAGCTTAAACCTCAAAGAAATGCTTTTGTCGTGCATAGACTTGATCGTGCAGCTAATGGCTTGATTGTGATTGCCCACGAAAAACAGGCAGCAGCAAAATTATCAGCCTTGTTTCAACAACGCGATATCGATAAGCGCTATCGAATCTGGGTTGAGGGCGAGTTTTCAGAGAAAGCAACCGTAGACGACCCGATCAGCGTTGACGAACCGATTGATGGACGACATGCTCGCAGTCATTTTGTGTTTCTGGAATATGACTCAATACAGCAGCAGACGCTGTTAGACGTGTCGATTGAAACAGGGCGGAAACATCAGATCCGCCGGCATGCTGCCAGTCTCGGATTTCCTGTGATAGGTGACAGGCTTTATGGTCAGCGTAAAACCAATGAAAACTTGCAGTTAAGTGCCTACTATTTAGCTTTCACCTGTCCGTTTACACAACAGCATAGAGAATTTAATTTGTTAGCTAGTTAGCGTCTTCTTTTTTTATAACAATGCGTTGAAATATGCCGGGTAAGTAGGCTGCTTGTGAAATCGCTCTGGCAATGAACAGTGTCATTAACGCCGCCCACAAGCCATGATTTTCATAGTCTTGCAATAGATACCAGGCCGGCAGGTAACAAATAAAGACGGAGAACATCATGGCGTTTCTCATTTCTTTGCCAAGCGTTGCTCCTACAAACAAACCATCAAACAAATAGGACCACACAGCAAGTAATGGTGCAATAACTATCCAGATACTATATTGCTCGGCAAAAGTGGCCACAGCCGGTATATCCGTCAACATACTGATAATGTTTTGGTGGAATACGCTATAAACAAGACTGAATAAAGCAGCGACGGCTAAAGCCCATTGTCCATTCATAATAAGGCTGGCTTTCAGCATGGCTTTATCTTTGCGCCCGATAGCTTTACCCGTCATCACTTCCGTGGCATTGGCAAATCCATCTAAAACATAAGCCATAAAAGTAATAAAATTCAGTAGCACCATGTTCGCAGCCAGAACCACATCACCATGCTGAGCACCCTGGTTAGTGAAAAAAGCAAAACTGAAGATCAGGCATAAGGTTCTCAGCATAAAATTGCCGTGAATGGCTAATTGATGCCGTTGTTTTACAAACTGTTGAATGGCCTGTGGGAGATGCACTTTCCGCCATTGAAAGCCTCGTTTACTCAATAGATAACCGGCAAATATCAAGCCGGATAACTCAGCAATCACAGAGGCTAAAGCCACACCGCTGGCTTTCATTTCGAAGCCATTAACAAATAACAGGTCAAACGCAATATTGGTGAGATTAATCACAATGGCCATAGCTAACGCTGAACGCGCCGCACTATTGCCAATTAACCACCCCATAATCGCGTAGTTGAGTAATGTGGCGGGCGCGCTCCAGATTCGAACATAAAAATACTGTTCTGCCTGCGATAACACATCAGCACTGCCATCTATTAAGCTGAAAGCCATCTTCGCAATGGGCCATTGCAGCAAAAGCAATACCATAGCAATGCCTGATGCCAAAAGTGCCGATTGGATTAACACTGACTCAGTTTGCTGTTGATTTCCATGCTCACTGACTTGTGATGTCAGGCCGGTTGTCACCATCCGCAGAAAACCAAAACCCCAGAACAGGAACGTGAATATCATGCTACCCAGCGCTACAGCACCCAGGTAGATGGGCGAATTCAGGTGCCCCATGACGGCGGTATCGACCAATCCCAGAATTGGTGTTGATAAATTTGCCAGAATCATGGGGCCGGCAATGGCCCAAATTTGTTGATGTGAGAGTGTCTTTTTCAATCGTGTATCCAGAAAATAAAAAGGCCACATCAAGGTGGCCTTTGTAGCGTTTTTTTGTATCTGAGCTCAGAGAAGCGGAGCAATAACCAAACTCACTATTGCCATCACATTGATTAAAATGTTCATGGCTGGACCCGAGGTATCTTTCAGTGGATCTCCTACCGTATCACCGACTACAGCGGCTTTATGTATATCAGAACCTTTGCCGCCATGGTGACCTTTCTCTATATACTTTTTAGCATTATCCCATGCACCTCCGGCGTTCGCCATCATCAAAGCCATCATAACGCAACAGATCAGTGCGCCGGCTAACATGCCTCCCAATGCTTGAGGGCCTAAACCAAAACCAACCACAACAGGAGCTAACACCGCTAATAAACCAGGCAATACCATTTTATTCAAAGCCGCTTTAGTGGCAATATCCACACAACGTGCCGTGTCTGGTTTAGCCGTTCCCTCTAATAAGCCAGGAATTTCCTTAAACTGACGACGAATTTCGTGAATCATATCAAATGCCGCATCACCGACCGCTGTCATAGTGAGGGCGCTGACAAGAAAGGGAAATATGCCCCCCAGGAACATGCCCATCAGCACCAGCGGATTGTTGAGTAGTAATACAAAGCTGGTATCACCATGACTGATGGTTTCGATATAGGCACTGATAATGGCTAATGCCGCCAGAGCTGCGGCCCCAATCGCAAAGCCCTTACCAATAGCGGCGGTGGTATTACCTAATTCATCAAGTGAGTCAGTGATATCGCGGGTTTGTTTACCCATTTCTGCCATTTCAGCGATGCCTCCGGCATTATCGGCAACAGGACCATAGGCATCAATAGCCATGGTAATACCGACTGTTGCCAGCATGCCCACTGCTGCGATAGCGACACCATAAAGTCCTGCAACATAACTGGCAGAAAAGATAATGGCCGCGATGGTGACAACCGGTATGGCAACAGATTGCATGCCTAAAGCGAGTCCTGAAATCATTATTGTGGCAGGCCCTGTTTCACCGCTTGCTGCCAGTTTTTTTATGGGTGAACCGCCGGTGTAGTATTCGGTAACCAGGCCAATAATAATACCGCCTAAGGCACCTGATAATACCGCAACCCACAATTCACCGGCGCCACCCATCAGGCTAATCATCAACCAGGCAGTGAATATAAAAAGCACTGATGCGCCAATGGTGCCGATTCTTAATGCCACACTCGGAGCTTGTTGTGAAAACAGTTTGACACTGAGAATGCCTAAGATGGAGCAAATAAGTCCTGTAGAGGCGAGGGCCAGGGGCAGAAACATCAACGTTGACTGACTGTCAGCGAGTGACTTGATAGCAACTAGTCCCATTGTTGAGGCAATGGTGATACTGGCAATGATGGCGCCGCAGTAAGATTCAAAAATATCAGACCCCATACCCGCAACATCACCGACATTGTCTCCCACATTGTCGGCGATAACACCTGGGTTACGTGGATCATCTTCAGGAATACCGGCTTCGACCTTGCCAACTAAGTCCGCCCCAACATCGGCTGATTTGGTGTAGATTCCACCACCCACTCTTGAAAATAAGGCGACCGACGAAGCACCCATGCCGAAGCCGTGAATAATATGTGTGGTTTGAGGATCATGGCCGTAGAGTAGGTAAAGAAAGCCTAACCCTAATAACCCCATGGCGGCGACGGTAAGTCCCATAATCGAACCACCGGAAAAGGCGATGGACAACGCTTGTGCTGTTCCTTGATTCTGTGCGGCGACGGCTGTTCTGACATTGGCTTTGGTTGAGGCATACATGCCAATGAAGCCAGCACAAGCAGAGCAGATAGCACCAATAAAGAAAGATAGGGCACTTGGCCAACCTAAATTCGAAAATCCCAGCGCCAAGATGCACAACAAGCAGAAAATGGCTAAGCGCGAATACTCCGCTTTCATAAACACCATCGCACCGAGATGAATTTGATCGCCTATATCAACGACCTTGCCTGTGCCTGCTGGTTTTTTAAGGATCGATATATAAAGGAGAAACGCGCAAAATAAACCGAAAACACCAAGAATGATTGGAACATAACTGAGCGATGCCATAGAATTCCCTCTCTTTTTATGAATTGTAGGTGGAACGTTTCTTATGGTTTCCTCCACTTATACTCGCCTGATATATCCAAGTAAAGTCAGAGACTTACCTTTGAATCGAAATACAGAGTGACAGGATGTTGGAGTGGACTGCTTATCTGATTGCAGGATTGGTATCTGGCTTATTGGCCGGGTTATTTGGCATTGGTGGTGGGCTGATTATTGTGCCTATTCTGATGCTGGTGTTTGGTTGGCAGGGTATGTCATCCGATATAGCAATTCATGTGGCTATTGCCACTTCATTAATGACGATTAGTGTTACCTCTCTTTCGTCCATGCTGGCACATCATAAATTCGAAACCACTCAATGGCATTTGGTAAAGAAGCTAGCACCAAGTCTGGTTTTGGGGAGTTTTGCTGGGGCCTATATCGCTAGCTCCATGTCTAGCGATACTTTAAAGGTTTGGTTTGGTGTGTTCGCACTGTTGGTGGCTATAAAAATGTGGTTGCCACCACCTAAATCTGTCTCCTCTCAGTTTTTAGCCGCACCGAGTATTTTTTCTGCGGGTTTAGTGACGGGGATTGTCTCAGCCATGGTAGGAATTGGCGGCGGTTCGCTGGTTGTTCCTTATTTGGTCATGAGTGGACTTTCCATGCAACGAGCCGTTGGTACGGCTGCTGCCTGTGGTTTACCCATTGCGCTAAGTGGTGCAGTGGCTTATATGCTCATTGGTACACAACTGGAACATTTGGACGGGCAATGGCAAAGTGGATTCGTTCATTGGCAAGCTTTTTTGGGCATCATTGCTACCAGCATCTGGGTTGCTCCTATTGGCGCAAAATTAGCCAAGACACTACCCAGTCAGATGCTAAGTCGTTTATTCTCAGTTTTTTTGCTTGGGTTAGGAATGGTCTTTCTCTTTCGTTAGGCCAAGGCTTTAGTCGTTTATTGCATCTTGATTTCGCGCATAAGGCCGCGCCAAGCTGGTGACGTCATCAAAGGAGACTACCTATTTATCGGTGGGAGTTTAACCTGAAGACCTTTTCTTCTATAATCAGCGACTTTGTTTATCTGCTATCTGGAGCATGACCCTATGAATCTCGACCGTGTTGGTTCAGGCAAAAATTTGCCGACAGACATCAATGTCATTATTGAAATCCCTTCACATTCTGACCCTGTCAAATATGAAGTGGATAAAGAAACCGGAGCGCTTTTTGTTGATCGTTTCATGAACACAGCGATGTTCTACCCATGCAACTATGGTTATGTTCCACACACTTTATCTGATGACGGTGACCCGGTTGATGTGTTGGTGGTCAGTCCATACGCCCTAATCAGCGGTTCAGTCGTGAGCTGTCGTCCAGTGGGCATGTTAAAAATGACAGATGAGTCTGGCGAAGATGCCAAAATAATCGCCGTACCACACGATAAAATGTACGATGATGTTAACGATATTAACGATTTACCAGAGCGTTTGTTGAACCAACTTTCGCACTTCTTTGAACATTACAAAGATCTCGAAAAAAACAAATGGGTCAAAGTTGAAGGTTGGGTAGGTAAAGCTGAAGCGGAAACTGAAATTGTAGCCAGCGTTGAGCGTTTCAAATCAGCTCCTGTTAAACCACAATTTTAAATCTGACTGATTTACAATGATTCGGCGAGCTGATTAATCAGCTCGCCGTTTTTTTATCTAGTGCGGAAACATCATGACAACACTGGTACTTCAAGGCATCACTCTCACTCGCGAACTGGCTGAACAGATCGCTCATCAATATTCAGGTCAGCTTAATTGGTACAAGCATTATGCGACGATCATTCAGGCAACAGATATTAACTCTGAAACCGTTACGCATCTTCGTCAGCAATACGACTTCGATATTAATGCATTGCCAGAGGCATTTGATCCTACAACGGCTAAATTGCTCGTTACAGATATGGACTCCACGCTGATTACCATTGAGTGCATTGATGAAATTGCTGATTTTATGAACTTAAAACCACAAGTCGCAGCGATTACCGAATCAGCCATGCGGGGCGAAATAGACTTTGAAACTTCACTTCGTCAGCGAGTGTCGTTATTAAAAAGCCTTGATGTAGCTGTACTCGAACGTGTCTATGAAGAACGTTTGCAGCTCAGTCCCGGTGCTGAGCTAATGGTCTCTACACTAAAAAAACAAGGCTATAGTTTAGCGTTAGTATCAGGTGGTTTTACTTTCTTTACTGATCGATTGCAGCAGCGGTTAGGCCTTGATTTTACTCAGGCCAATAAACTGGCTGAGAAGAATGGCAAACTGACTGGAGAGGTGGATGGTGATATCTGTGGCGCACAAACAAAAGCAGATTTCCTACTTTCATGTTGTGAAAAAATGACTATTTCCGCACAGCAAACAATAGCGGTAGGGGATGGCGCTAACGATTTATTGATGATGGCTCCGGCCGGTTTAAGTGTGGCTTATCATGCCAAGCCCAAAGTGCAGCAACAAGCGGCGACGGCGATAAATCATAATGGGTTGGATGCTATTCTCGGCTTATTGCAGCTTGAATATAACTAGCCTAAGCTTGAAATTATAAAAAGCATCCCCATCTCAACAGACATAATAAAACTCCAAAACTACGAGGATTAAATAATGGACGTAATGGACAAAATTAAACAGGCGATTGAATCAAACTCTGTGATCTTATTTATGAAAGGCACGCCTGAGTTTCCACAATGTGGTTTTTCAAGCCGCGCCTCTCAAGCTGTCTCTGCCTGTGGTGCAGAATTTGCTTACGTCAATGTATTAGCTGAGCCAGATGTACGTGAAAACTTGCATCGTTATGCAGATTGGCCAACCTTCCCACAGTTGTATATCAACGGGGAATTAGTCGGTGGCTGTGACATCATCATGGAAATGTATGAGAACGGCGACTTGAAAAAAATGATTGATGAAGTGAGCTAAAAAAGGGCATGAGTCAGGAAAATGATCACGAATGGAACAACGACAACGATTATGCCGTTGCGCCAGCCAAGCCAGACTTGAAGCAGCCGCCCAAGTATAGGGTGATTATGCTTAATGATGACTACACGCCGATGGATTTTGTGATTGAAGTCCTGGAAAACCTTTTTGGCATGGGGCGTGAGCGTGCTACACGCACCATGCTTCAAGTGCATACCGAAGGTAGTGCCTTATGTGGTATTTTTACCTATGAGATAGCTGAAGCGAAAGTCGAACAGGTCAACAGCTATTCTCAAAGCCACGGTCATCCATTGCAGTGTACGATGGAAGAGGAATGACCTAGTTCGATATCCAACCAACAAGGTGGAACGTAACATGTTAAGTAAAGAGCTCGAACAAACCCTCAGTCAGGCGTTTAATTATGCCCGCCAACGTGCTCATGAATTTCTTACCGTTGAGCATCTTCTGTTAGCGTTGCTGGAAAATGGCCAGGCATTAGCTGTGTTGAAAGCATGCGAAGTGGATATCACTGCTCTACGACAGGAATTAAGTGATTTTCTCGCTGATAATTTGCCGACACTTGCCGAAGACAGTGAACGTGAAACTCAACCGACCTTGGCTTTTCAGCGTATTTTACAACGTGCCGTCATGCATGTTCAGTCTTCGGGTGGCACAGAGGTGACGGGGGCCAATGTTCTGGTATCCATCTTTTCTGAACAGCAGTCACAGGCTGTTTATCTGCTTCAGAAACAGGATGTTACTCGTCTGGATGTCGTTAATGCTATCAGTCATGGCGAAGTTGAAGATTCTGCCATGCACTCTGAGTCTGAAGCCAAAGTAGATAGCGACGAGGTGTCTGATGAAGATAAAAGTCCTTTAACGCTATATGCAGAAAATCTTAATGCTGCCGCCATCAAAGGTAAGATTGATCCCCTTGTTGGACGTGCACATGAGTTAGAACGGACGCTACAAATCCTCTGTCGCCGCCGTAAAAATAATCCTCTATTCGTGGGTGAAGCTGGTGTCGGTAAAACAGCCCTTGCTGAAGGTCTGGCAAGACGGATTGTACATGGTGATGTGCCTGAAGTATTAGCTGAAACCACCATCTATTCATTAGACATGGGGGCGCTGGTCGCTGGTACAAAATATCGTGGTGATTTCGAAAAACGCTTGAAAGCCTTGCTACGGGAATTGAAAAAACAACCGCATGCGATTTTGTTTATCGATGAAATCCATACCATGATAGGTGCAGGCAGTGCGGGTAACAGCACGATGGATGCAGCGAACTTATTAAAACCACTATTAGCCAGTGGTGAACTAAAGTGTATTGGTTCGACAACCTATCAGGAATATCGCGGTATTTTTGAGCATGATCGTGCTTTGGCTCGTCGTTTCCAGAAGATTGATCTGCCTGAGCCAAGTGTCTCCGAAACCATTGAAATTCTTAAAGGACTTAAACCTGGTCTGGAAGAACATCATAATGTCCGTTACTCCAATGCGGCTATTGAACAAGCCGCTGAGTTGGCTCATCGTCATATCAATGATCGCTTCCTGCCAGACAAAGCCATTGATGTTTTAGATGAAGTGGGCGCTGCTCAACGTATTGCGCCAAAATCAAAACGTAAAAAATTGATTGGTGTGAATGATGTGCAGGCTATTGTGGCTAAAATTGCCCGTATTCCTGCCAAAACGGTGTCCAATGCTGATAAAGATAATCTACGTAAGCTGGACGAAAACCTTAAACGCGTTATCTTCGGACAGGATGAAGCGATTTCTGCTCTGGGTTCTGCGATTAAAATGGCCCGCTCAGGATTGGGGCATCCAGAAAAACCGACAGGTGCTTTCTTGTTTGCTGGTCCAACGGGTGTGGGTAAAACCGAAGTCACTCGTCAGTTAGCTCATAATCTTGGCGTGGATCTGATTCGTTTTGATATGTCGGAATATATGGAAAGTCATACTGTTTCCAGACTGATTGGTGCACCGCCTGGTTATGTCGGTTTTGATCAGGGGGGGCTGTTAACGGATGCCATCATCAAACAACCTCACGCAGTGCTGTTGTTGGATGAAATTGAGAAAGCGCATCCAGATGTGTTTAATCTGTTACTTCAAGTGATGGATCATGGCACGCTGACTGATAACAATGGTCGTAAAGCGGATTTCCGTCACGTCGTATTAGTGATGACCAGTAATGCCGGTGCCGCTGAGATGAGTAAACCTTCCATTGGTTTCACCAAACAGGACAATTTAACTTCTGACGGTAATGAAGCCCTGAAACGAACCTTCACGCCTGAGTTCCGTAACCGTCTTGATGGCATTATTCAATTCAAACCACTGGATAAAGATGCCATTCTTCGAGTAGCTGATAAAGCGGTATTAGAGCTTGAAATGTTACTTGAAGATAAAAACGTCACTATCGAGGTGGATGATGCGGCTCGCCAATGGCTGGCTGACCATGGTTACGATGTTCAAATGGGGGCTCGTCCTATGGCCAGACTGGTTCAGGAGAAAATCAAACGACCACTGGCTGATGAATTGCTATTTGGACAACTAAGTCAGGGTGGGGGACATGTTCGTGTCACCCTAAAAGATGAAGATATTCATCTGGAAATGGACAGTGCAGCGGAGGCTGTCAAATCCTGATTGATCCGTTCAAAATAGTGAAATAAAAAAAGCCCGGTAGTGTTCACTACCGGGCTTTTTGTTTTGTACTGGTCATTACTCTATGTCAACACTTTTCTACAGAGTTATACACTTGTCTTTTTTCTGTCATGCTTTTATTAAAAAGTTCCCCTAAGCGACTGATTTTTAATGCAGGCTTTGTAACTGTCTGATTTTAAAGGGTAAAATTATATGGTTATTTTTTAACCATTTCGAGAAGAGCCCTTGTACGAGAGGCACTTAGAGAGTAACTCCAAACTTAATCACAGAGTTATCCACAGAAAATGTGAGTAACTTTACAGTTATATGACAGCACAAAAAGGTGCTTATAACTCGATACCTTTCTGTGCTTTTATACCGGCCCGAAATGCATGTTTAACATCCTCAATACGACTCACGGTATCGGCGGCTTCTATGACACTTTCAGGAGCGCCTCTGCCCGTAATAATGACATGTTGCATGTCAGGTCGTTGTGCAATGTCATTCAACACTGTTTCTACATTGAGATATTTCATTTTTAAGACGATGTTCAGTTCATCTAATAACACTACATCAATGTCTGGATCGTTGAGCATGGCTTTGCAGACTTCCCAGCCTTTTTCTGCAGATGCAATGTCTTGCTCAAGGTTTTGGGTTTCCCAGGTAAACCCATCACCGACCACATGGTAGGACACTTCTTCAGGAAAGCGACGAAAAAAGGATTCTTCCCCTGTGCTGAATGCACCTTTGATAAACTGAACTACGCCGACTTTCATATCATGACCGAGCGCTCTTGCCACCATACCAAAGCCTGATGAGCTCTTACCTTTACCGTTACCCGTAATAACTAATAACAGGCCTTTGTCTTTTTCTGCTTTTTGAATTTTTTCATCGACCACACTTTTATGGCGTTGCATACGTTTTTTATGACGTTCACTTTTTTCAGTATCAGACATTGGACGTTCCTAAAACACAATTAAAAAGAATAGAAAGCTGATTTCCAGCAATTCGACCATCGCGCCGGCTGTATCACCAGTAAAGCCATCCAAACGATGCTCCATCGCGTATCGAAGTAATAAGAATACGATCAAACCCAGTAACAGCGGCGTGAAACCAAGACAGAAAAAAGCAATGAAGGTAGTGATTCCCATCATCCACTTCACTTGATTTACAGGTAGATAGTGTTTTAATACTGCACCGATGCCGTTGGGTCTGACGTAGTCAGTCGTGAGAAATAATAAAGGCATCGCTGTTCTGGCGAGGATAATGCTCCAGATTAATGCATAAATTTGACCTGAAGAAATAACAATTTCCAACAAGGCCAGTTTGAGTAATAAGGTTAATCCCAGGACCACCACGGCAATCGGACCGGCTGCAGGATCTTTCATGATCGCCAGCGTACGCTGTTTGCTGCCGATACCACCAAGCCAGGCATCAGCTGAGTCAGCAAGACCATCTATATGTAAACCGCCCGTTAACAATACCCAGACGGTCAGTAATAAAGCGGCGCTGAGTAAGCTATAGGAAACGGGTAAAACAGATACGACACCAGATAAAATGAATCCGATAATCAAGCCAACTAGCGGATAAAAAACTAAAGAGCGTCCAAGCTGTTGTTCAGTTGCGTTCGCATAACTGACAGGAATAATGGTGAGAAATTGTAGGGCTATTTGAAACGATAACCACATTATTTGTCTCCTTTACTGATGTTGGCTTGTTCAAAAGTCGCCATGCCGTTGTGTAACAGGCAAGCTTGGCGAAGTAGGGGAACAGCGACGGCAGCACCACTGCCTTCACCTAGACGCATATCCAGTTTGAGTAATGGTTCAGCGTTTAAGGCCTCTAAAACAACTTGATGGCCTGGCTCAGCGCTTTGATGACTGTATATAAACCAATCTTTGCAGCCAGCTTGTATTTTCTCTGCTATTAATGCTGCCACTGTACTGATAAAACCATCTATCAGCACCGGGATACCTTGTTTGGAACACGTCAGATAGGCACCCACCATTGCGGCGATTTCGAAACCTCCCAAGGTTTGCAATACGGTTAACGCATCCTTGTCGCGCTGCGCGGAATGTTGCTCAAGTGCTCGCCGAATAACGTTTAATTTGTGTTGAACACCTTGTTGATCCAGTCCTGTGCCGGGACCGACTAAGTCTGCGGGGTCACATGTTAGTAAAACAGAGGCTAAAGCTGTAGCAGCAGTGGTATTACCAATACCCATTTCACCGGCAATGTAGAGTTGCGTATTTTCAATATCACTGAATACATTATCACGGCCAATTAATAGTGCCTGCTGGCATTGCTGCTCAGTCATAGCCGAGCTCTGGCAAAAATTAGCGGTACCCGCATCGATACGTTTATCTAATACACCTGGAATTTCTTCTAATGCTTCCACAGTACCGACATTGATAACATCGAGCTTTGCCATCAACTCCTGAGCTAATACACTGATAGCGGCACCGCCATTGGCAAAGTTTCTGATCATCGCGGCGGTGACAGACTGAGGGAAGGCTGAAACACCTTCAGCCATCACGCCATGGTCTGCAGCATAAACAGTGATGTGCACATGCGTCAGGTCAGGGATTTCACTGGCTTGTAAACTCGCTATTTTGACGGCTAAGTTTTCCAGCTGACCGAGGGAACCTGGCGGTTTAGTCAACTGCTGCTGACGTGCTAACGCTTTTTGTTCATGCGTCTTATCTACCGCCTTAACAGGTTGTTTGAGCCATTCAGCGAAGTTGTTCATGCAGTTGTCCTTTTAAAAGATGAGGTAAACCTGCCACGGTTAAGATAACGTTATCGCTGATGTTGGCGATACGTTGATGTAAAACACCGGCCTCATCACAATAACGACGCGTTAAGTCCCCGAGAGGCATCACGCCCATATTGGTTTCATTACTGACCATAATGATGTGTTTATCAGAGGTTTGCAGCGTATCCAAAAAAGCTGATATCTGTTCTGTTAGAAGAACGTCTTCAGCTAATAAAAGATTGGTCAGCCAAAGCGTTAAACAATCTACAAGCACGACGTCAGTTGTGGCTTTTTTTATGGCATCCGCAAGATACAGTGGCTGCTCAATGGTTGGCCAGTTGTCTGGTCTTTGCTGCTGGTGCTGTTTGATCCGCTTTGCCATTTCATCATCATGCGCCTGCGCTGTAGCAATATAGGTGACGGATTCATTTGTGGTAGCTGCCCATTGTTCCGCTAAGCGGCTTTTACCTGATTTTGTGCCACCAAGGATTAACGTCGTTGTCATCATGCGTCCTCAAGTATCTGCATCAACTTATCCGTATCAATATGTGTAGCTACCATTTCTGCCAGTTTATTGATGTCATTTTCACGAAGTTGCCAATAATCAACAGATTCAACATTATCAAGACCTGCCCAACTCAATAACGCTTTTGCTGGTTCATCTTGTTCAAATAAACCATGCAGATAGGTGCCGATAATCTGTTTGTCATCACTGATGACACCATCTGGACCATGTGACAGATGTACAAGAGGCGATTTCAATGCGTTTCCTGTGCTGATACCCGCATGTATCTCATAACCTGAAATAGTGACAGGCACATTATTGATAAGTAATTGCCCCTGATTTTGTCGTAATGTTTTATGGCCAGCCAATATTGTTTCCATATCCAATAGACCAAGACCATCACTGCTACCAGGCTCACTTTCAATGCCATCCGGGTCATGAATTAGTCTGCCCAACATTTGAAAACCACCACAGATACCCAACACTTTGCCACCATAGCGACAGTGTTTCTGAATCGCTTCAGACCAGCCCTGAGTTATCAGCCAGTCCAAATCTGCTCTGACATGTTTGCTGCCAGGCAAAATAATCAGATCGGCTGCGGGAATGGTTTCATCAGGGCCAATAAACTGTAAATTGACTTGAGGATGAAGTCTCAGTGGGTCGAAATCCGTGTGATTACTGATACGTGGTAACACGGGAACAATAATATTGAGCTGTTTTTCCGAAGACGTGATTTGCTGCGTATTGACGGCATCTTCAGCTTCTAAATGCAGACCATGCAAATAGGGCAACACGCCTAACACCGGTTTACCTGTTTTTTGTTCCAGCCAGTCCAGACCTGGTTGCAATAAGCTAATATCTCCGCGAAAACGATTAATAATAAAGCCTTTAATACGTGCCTGTTCTGATTCAGATAAACACGATAATGTACCGACCAAATGGGCAAACACACCGCCACGATCAATATCAGCAATCAAAATGACCGGACAATCAACCGCTTCAGCAAAGCCCATATTGGCGATGTCTCGATCACGTAAATTGATCTCTGCCGGCGAACCTGCACCTTCAACCATCACCAGCTCATAATTGGATTCAAGCCAGTGATGTGAGTCCAGAACGGCTTGCATCGCTATTGGCTTATAGTCATGGTAAAAGCGGGCTTCCATATTAGCGACAGCTTTGCCATGGATAATGACCTGAGCACCGGAATCACTATTAGGTTTGAGTAATACCGGGTTCATATCAATATGCGGCGCCAGATGACAGGCTTGTGCTTGTACTGCCTGAGCTCGGCCAATCTCTCCTCCTTCAGCAGTCACTGCGCTATTGAGTGCCATATTTTGTGGTTTGAACGGTGCAACACGATAATTCTGCTGCACAAACCAACGACATAAGGCGGTGACCAACGTGCTTTTGCCTGCATCGGATGTGGTGCCCTGAATCATCAATGTTTTCTGTTTCATAACACTTCTCGCAGGGATTGTAGGGCTTTTTCCAGTTGCTGCCATTGCTGTTCATTGGCCGGTAAACCAAAACGCAAACTGGCAGGGGAGCTAAATAAGCGGGTCAGTACGGCTTGTTTTGCCAGATGTTCATGAATGTCGCTGGCGGCAGGATGCATCACCCATTGAAATAAATCAGTGCTGCCTGTGGGACTGAGCTTATAAGTGCTAAGCAACTGAGCTAAACGTTGAGACTGGTTTTGCAGTTGTTGAATGGTACGCTGCTGCCAGTCAGTATCCTTGAGTGCCTTTGTGGTGATAAAACGTGATGCAGTAGCAATGGGCCAGGGGCCAAGATGCTCTTCGACTTTATCCAGAATTGATTGTTCGGCGATTAAAAAGCCAACGCGACAACCTGCCAGACCAAAGAATTTGCCTATCGATCTCAGAATAAGTAGTCCGGGCATGGCCGGTAGGTTACAAAGACTTTTCTCGGGTGTTGTATCAATAAAAGCTTCATCAATGACTAGCCAGCCATCACCTTGTTGTAATTGCTGATGCCAGTTTAATAGCTGTTCTTTACTATATCGTCTGCCGCTTGGATTGGTTGGGTTGATAATAATCAACACATCCGTATGGGCAATCACAGAATCAATCTCTTCATGAGCAATGGCTTGAACATCGTGCCCGGCTTTTTGCCAACTATAGGCATGCTCTGCATAGCAAGGGTCTATCACTTTTACTCTGCATGGCCCACGTAACTGTGGTAAAAACTGTATAGCCGCCTGACTGCCGGGAAGGGCGATTAAAGATGGATTACCGTAATACTCTGCTGCCGAGTTAAGTAAATCATCATCTTGCTCTGGTAAACGGGTCCAGACAGATTCGGGTAATGCCGGAATGGGCCAGCCATTGGGATTGATCCCCGTTGATAAATCCAGCCAATGCTGGTGGGCGATACCATATTTTTTAATGTAGTGATTGAGTTTGCCACCATGCTCAAGCATAGCTGATACCTGTAATGATAGTGATGACGGCTATCCACAACAACAGACTATCCGTGACTAGATGTAAGGCCCGAGGAATATCATCTGCATTGGCTTCGCGATTTAAGCCAAGCGTTGGACGATCGTGCCAAATACCGTGATAACGTGCCTGGCCACCCAGCTCTATTTCCAGCGCCCCGGCACCTGCCGCCATCACCGGGCCAGCATTGGGACTATCCCATTGTTTAGCTTGCTGTCTCCAGCAATGTAGTCCAGAGCGGACATTGCCTACCAGTGCATAACTGAGCGCTGTTAATCGTGCCGGAATATAATTCATTAGGTCGTCAATACGGGCGGCAGCACGACCGAAATAGAGATAACGGTCAGTTTTATATCCCCACATAGCATCCAATGTATTACTCAGTCGGTAAATAACGACACCGGGAAGGCCCGCCACAATAAACCAGAACAAAGCTGAAAAAATGGCATCGGCGCCATTTTCTAATACCGATTCGATACTGGCTTTAGGAATATGTAATGTTTCTCTGTCACGGCTGACGATGTAACTGGTTAAGGTTTTTCCCTGTTCAATATCGCCTTGTTTTAATGAAGTGATAATCGGTGTCACATGATCGTATAAGCTACGATGACCAATACAGAGGTAGAGTACGATAACGCTGAATATCAGGTTAAGTGATGGAATGTCACTTATACAAGAGGCGATAAAAGCAAAAGGTGCGACCAGCACTAACCAGCCAAGCAGTCCTTTAATAAACTGCTTTTTAATGCCGTCACTAGCGTTGTACACTCTGTTTTCAATGTGTTTGGTGAGTTGACCAAAACCCACAAGCGGGTGACGACGTGTTGGTTCACCGAGTAACCAATCAAGCAATAAAGCAAGAATAATAAACAGTAAGGTCATAAACTGGCCGGTTTATCCCAGTGGTTTTCATATAAAACAGAGTCAAGTTCAATGCCCTGGCGCCAGTTTTCCATTTGTAGCATCGGCTCTGGATAAAACTCATTAACATGACCCAGGCACAGAATGGCGACAGGGGAGGCACCTGAAGGCAGCTTGAGTAAGTCTGCCAATGCTTCTGGTTCAAAAATAGATACCCAGCCCATACCCAGACCTTCGACTCTGGCGGCCAGCCACATGTTCTGAATGGCACAGGAAACGGAGGCCAAATCCATATTCGGCATGGTTCTCCTGCCAAAGATATGTTCTTCACGTTTATCGCATAAGGCGACAACCAGGATTTCAGCACAATTATCCATGCCCTCGACTTTTAAACGCATAAACTCATCTTCACGTTCGTTCATGGCTTTGGCCGTTTCTATGCGTTCTTTTTCGACCAGGGCTTTTATCTTTTCACGAATAATGGAATCAGTAATTCGAATAATTCGCCAGGGTTGCATCAGACCAACGCTTGGGGCTTGGTGTGCGGCCATTAATAAACGTTTTAGCTGTTTCGGTGCAACAGGATCAGGTCGAAAGTGACGCATATCCCGGCGCTCGGCTATTGCCCTGTAAACCGCTTCTTGTTCTGCTCTTGAAAATTGATGAGGGGAATCACTCATGGTGATAACCACGCTGCAATAAGATGAGGGTTAGAGTAAAAGTAAAAATGGATATAGCTGGCGGTCAGACGCTCTTGTTGATAAACAGCTTCATTGACTGATTTGCCATTAGGACACTGTCCGCTTATTTCAGATACTAATTCTGTGCTGAGTGAAGAATGATGATAAGTGTGACCTCTAATCGCTTGATTCTCAACGGTCACTTCCTGCAAACCAAGCGCGGTTAATCTGGCCTGGAGTTTCGCCTTAGCTGGCAAAATACCACACATTGTGGCGGTAACATCTGTCTTGTCTGTCAGCGTCTCGCAAAGGTATAACATGCCACCACATTCCGCGAGGATAGGTTTATTTGCCTCGTAATGTTGCTGAATAGCTTGTTGCATCTGTGTATTGGCACTTAATGCGGCCAAATGTAACTCCGGATATCCACCGGGTAAATAGAGACTATCGATATCAGGTAGCTCGGCATCATTGAGTGGAGAGAAAAAAACAAGCTCAGCACCTAAAGACTTCAGACAATCCAGGTTTGCCTGATAGAGAAAAGAGAAAGCGGCATCTTTGGCGATGCCAATCTTCAAACCATCCAGTAACGCTGGAAGTTGCGGAGTATCAATGAACGGAAAATCGATGTTTGGCAAAGACACTGAATCATCAAAATCAAAAGCCTCAAGCGTATGGCTTAAACGTTGTTCTAAATCTGTAATTTCACCGGCTTGTTGTAAGCCTAAATATCGACTGGGTAAGGCATGTTCAGTTTGTCGGTATAAGGTAGCAAGGCAGGGAAGTGTTGGAGGCAGGGCATTTTTGAGCATATCGGCATGACGTTCACTGCCGACTTTATTCGCTATAACCGCCGCCACCTGTGTGTCTTGCCGATAGTGATCCAAACCTACTGTAATCGCCGCGAAGGTTTGTGCCATGGCGCTGGCATCGATAACGGCGAGAATGGGTATACCAAAAGCTGCTGCCAGATCAGCTGTAGAAGGTTCGCCATCAAACAGTCCCATCACACCTTCAATCAGGATAATGTCAGCCTGTGCAGCGGCTTCTGCTAACAGTTGCTGACTATGTTGTTTGCCAACCATCCAAAGATCAAGTTGATAAACAGGGTGACCGGACGCCTGCTCTAAAACCATGGGGTCCAGAAAATCTGGACCCACTTTGAAGACTCGAACGTGTTTGTTTTGCTGCCTGTAATGTCTTGCTAGTACAGCCGTAACCGTCGTTTTACCCTGACCAGATGCGGGTGCAGCAATGACTACAGCAGCGCATGACTGCGACTGCATTTATTAACTACTTTTGATCAGCTTGATGTGTGGTTTTGGTGAAGTACATAGACACATGGCAAATCATGGCCACCACCAGATAAAAACTCATCACCGCCAGGTTTTTAGGGAAGTATTGAATAAAGCGTTGTGTGTATTCAGTGAATGTTGGATCAGGATAACGACCAGAGAAGAAGTAAAAACCACCACCACTAAATAGTGTGGCTGCAGTGGCGGCTACTAATACACTGCCAACAAGAGGCAATAAGGTGGCAGCATTAAATTGGTATTTCGATGCATACCAGCGTCCAGCCATCCATAAGCTGCCATAAGCAGGAATGAGAAAACCGTAAGCAGGAGACATACAGAAACTAGTGCTCAATTGACCACCACCCAACAACACACTGGTGATATCGAGACCAGCCGCCATCGCTAAAAACACGGGAAACCAGGCTGCTGAACTGAGGTAAAGACCTGCTAAGAAAAAGATAGCCCATGATGCACTGGGTAATGCATCGACAGAAGCAAAATGATGACCTCGGGTCATAAACATTAAAAGCGCTAAGAGACCAGCAATAATTAGTTGCTGAGAACGAGATAAGGTCATGATGTGATTCTCCAGTGTGCCCACCCGCACACAATAGGTTTGAATTTGCCAAGAGGCACGTTGTATTTTCAGGCCGGTCTCCGGACTCGTGAGTGTTGCCTGATAAACACCTTCCCATACAGCACTGTACAGTGGCATTAGGTTTATCTGATCTCACTTACCGTTGCGGGGGCAGTGTCGGCATTATCTATTGATGCACCGACTTCCCGTTTACTCGCGATTGCAATACCTAAAACTCGCGATAGAATAAGGATTAATACGATATATTGTCAATTTGACGTGAAGAATAAACTCTCAACTTTAATATAAGAGGATGGCGTAGGTTTGACGTATGGATGCGCAGCCATTACTATGCGCGGCTCTTCAGGTGCTCTGTTTAGGCAGAGTTAAACGGGAAGTTGGTGACAAATCCAACACTGCCCCCGCAACGGTAAGCGTTGAAAAGCACATCATTAAGCCACTGCGAATCTCGTGGGAAGGCGATGTGTCAGGCATAGCCACAACGTAAGTCCGGAGACCGGCCTGAGGTTTCATAACAACACCATAGTGTTGTGACCCTTTTAACCTTGGAGCGCGGGTGAGCGTATCCTCAGGAGACAATTATGACCTTGTTTTCAAAGGCGTTGCCTTTGCGTGCTTGCACGCGCCTTTCAGCATTTACGCTGATTTCTTCTTTACTTTCTTTACCTGCCATCGCCAGTGATGAGCTTAATTCCATTACCGTCACAGCGAATCGTATGCCTACGGAAAATGCGTTGGCGCCGACCACGGTGATTACGCGGGAGCAAATCGAAAAATTACAAATCAATGATCTTCCAACACTTTTATCAAGAACACCTGGCGTCGATATGGCAAGAAATGGTGGGCTCGGAAATAGCACGAGTTTATTCATAAGAGGTTCGAATTCAGACCATGTTCTCGTACTTGTCGATGGCGTCAAATGGTTTTCAGCGACATCAGGTGGATCGGCCTTACAACACTTTCCTGTTCAGCTTATTGATAGGATAGAAATCGTGAGAGGGCCGAGATCCGGTGTATATGGATCAGAAGCTATTGGTGGTGTTATTCAAATTTTCACCAGAAAAGGTCAGGAAGGTGAAATAAAGCCGTTTTTCTCTATCGCTACTGGAACAAAAAATACTCAAACCGCGTCAGCAGGTGTGAGTGGTGGCACCAAAAATACTAAATATAACCTTAGTTACAGTCACTTATCATCGAACGGTATTGATGTCAGAGAAACAACGGATCCAGATCATGATGGATACAGAAATAATAGTCTATCGTTCAATGTTCAGCACAAAATCACAAATGATTGGCAAGTTGGTACGACCTTATTAAGGACACAAGGTCGTGCATACTATGATGGCTCTGGTAATCCATCCAGTAAAGTTGTGGAACAAGTCGTTGGAGTCAATACAAGTATCAATATTAACGACTTATGGCTGACATCCTTTACGTTGTCAGAGTCACGAGATAAATCTCAAGCCTACGCTGACAACATCGCAGGTAATGACTTTAATACACGCCACAGAACGATAAGTTGGCTTAACACACTGACGCTGAATGAAAAAAACAAACTAAATGTAGGCATCGATTTAGATAATGACCGCGTTGATGGAGCCTATGACTATCGTGAAACATCACGAGACAATCATGCTGTGTTTGCCAGCTGGCAAGGTCAGGCAAATATTCATGACTGGATGATTAGTGCTCGCTATGATGACAATGAAGCATTCGGTGATGAGACGACTGGAACTGCTGAATGGGGTATGTCTGTAACGGATGACATCCGGTTTGTTGCAAGCGCTGGTACGGCGTTTAAAGCCCCGACCTTTAATCAGCTCTACGCCCCTGATTTTGGCTGGTTTGTCGGTAACCCAGATTTAGATGCAGAAAAGTCAAAAAATTATGGTATTGCTCTACAGTCCACGCCAAGCTGGGGAACATGGTCAGTTAATCTCTACAAAAACAAAGTAAGGGATTTATTGTCATTTCAGGGCAACACGTACGTGAATGTTGATGAAGCTGAGATAAAAGGGATTGAATTTGATGCATCAACCCAGCTGTCTGGATGGGATGTCAATTTCAACGCAGCTATTCTCGACCCAGAAGACACGGACACGGGTAATACATTAGCAAGACGAGCCAGACAATTGGCTAACATTAACCTGGATCACGCCATCAATCATCAGTGGTCTGTGGGCGGCAGTCTAAAGCTGAGAGGAAAGAGCTATGATAATGCCTCTAATACCAACCGTTTGGGTGGATATGGATTAGTTGATCTGAGAGTCGCTTACCAATTCAAACCGGAATGGACTGTCAGACTCACTGGTGAAAATATGCTCAATAAAGACTACCAGACAGCGGATACATACAATAGCCTTGGTAGAACAGTGATGTTATCTCTGAGCTATCAACCATAAAACCGACTAGGCTTCATAAAAAATACCCGAACAAGTTTCGGGTATTTTTTTGACTGAAACTCAGGATTCATCTGGTCAGTAGCCTGCTAAAAATATAGAATTGTTACATCTTTTTTATGTTGAACTCCCATGACAGATAAATATGACAATAAAGGCTTTGCTACCAAAGCCGTTCGAGTTGGTCACAAAAGAACTGCCGAGTCAGAACAGTCTGAACCTATATTCCCAACGTCCAGCTTTGTCTTCGAAAGTGCAGAGCAAGCTGCAGCACGATTTGGTGGTGATGAGCCGGGTAATATCTATTCTCGTTTTACTAATCCCACCGTTCGCACTTTTGAACAGCGTTTAGCTGCTTTGGAAGGTGGTGAGTCCTGTGTTGCTACTTCATCTGGCATGTCGGCGATTTTATCGACAATGATGGCCTTATTATCAGCCGGTGATCATATCGTTTCGTCGATGAGTATTTTCGGCACTACACGTGTGTTGTTTGATAAATATTTATCCAAGTTTGGTGTCAGCACCAGCTATGTGAAGCTGATTGATTTAGATGACTGGAAAGCCGCTATTACGCCAGAAACAAAAATGCTGTTTTTAGAAACGCCTTCTAATCCAATGAATGAAATTGCAGATTTGGAAGCGCTTTCTGAGCTTGCCAAGGCCAATGATTGTTTATTGGTTGTCGATAACTGTTTCTGTACGCCGGCATTACAAAGACCGTTGGAGTTTGGCGCTGATATCGTTGTGCATTCAGCTACAAAATACATCGATGGCCAGGGCCGTTGTATTGGTGGTGCGGTGGTTGGCGATGCTAAACGTGTTGGTGAAGACGTATATGGTTTCTTGCGTACAGCAGGACCGACGATGAGTCCATTCAATGCCTGGACCTTCCTCAAAGGTCTGGAAACCCTGGATCTCAGAATGAAAGCCCATTCTGCGTCAGCACTTGAGGTAGCAAGCTGGCTAGAGTCGCAACCTTTAGTAAGCCATGTGTTTTACTCAGGCTTACCATCGCATCCACAGCACGAATTAGCTAAGAAACAGCAGTCAGCATTTGGTGGCATTATTGCTTTTGAAATCAAAGGCGGTAAGAAGGATGCATGGTCTCTCATTAACGCTTTGGAGTGGCTGTCTATCACCGCGAACTTAGGTGATAGCAAAACGACCATCACGCATCCTGCAACAACAACACATGGACGTCTCACTGAAGAAGCACGCGCTGCAGCTGGCATCACTGATGGAATGTTACGACTCTCTATCGGCCTTGAAAGTGTGGATGATATTAAAGCGGATTTAGCCCGCGGCTTTGCTGCTATTAAATAACGGCACAAAACCTGCATAGCCCTGCCTAGATTGGAGTGGCTGTCAAAAAAATGTCTTTAAAAAGCGTAAAGACAGAAGCTGACAGCATAATGAACAAGGTAGATTGCTATGTTAGATTTCTTAAAGATCGCATTGCCATTAGCTTTGTTGGTGACTATGCCAACAAAGCTTGCACAAGCGGCTGAAACACCCAGTAGTGATGTTCGTGTTGTGATAGATGTCTCGGGCAGCATGAAAAAGAATGATCCCAAAAACCTGCGAGCACCTGCGCTGAGAATGTTAGTGGGGCTCATGCCAGATGACGCAAACTCAGGGGTTTGGACCTTTGCTAAGATGGTCAATATGCTGGTGCCATGGCAAAAAGTTGATGATGACTGGCGACAGAAAGCGATTGAAAAATCCTCAAAAATTCACTCCCTTGGTCTCTATACTAATATCGAGCTAGCCTTAGAAAAAGCCACAAAAACAGGCATAAAAAACGATCCTAAACAACGTCAAAGCTTGATTTTATTGTCTGATGGTTTTGTTGATTTACAACCAGGACAAAAAGCCAGCGAAGCCTCTCGCCAGCGCATCCTCAATGCGATTGTGCCTAGACTAAAAGCGGCGAATCTCGCCGTTCACACAATTGCCCTGTCAGATAATGCCGATCATGAACTGCTGAAAGCTATCTCAATGGAAACGGATGGCTGGTATCAACAAGCCAATACGGCTGATGATTTGCAACGTATTTTCCTTCATATGTTCGAAAAAGCCACCCAGCCAGACACTGTTCCTCTCGCTGATAATCAGTTCAAAATCGATAGCAGTGTCAATGAAATGACAGTGCTGGCTTTTCGAAAAGCAGGATCAGCAGAAACACAACTTAAAACACCCGACGGTAGAACCCTCACCGAGTTGGATCAATCAGATAAATTGCGTTGGTTACATGAAGATAGTTTTGATCTGATTACCATTGAAAACCCGGCGACGGGCGAGTGGCGAATTGATGCTCAGCTTGATCCGGATAACAGGGTAATGGTTGTCACGGATATGAAACTGGAAACCAGTGATTTACCTAATAATGTGCTGAAAGGGGAAAAGTTCGATTTTCACGCGACATTAACTGATCACGGAAAACACATTACACGAAACGATTTTCTGGAGTTGGTTGACGGCTCACTCAAACAAAATTCTGAGCTGGAAGAAAAGCAGTTGTCGATGACATTGGACCCACAAAAAAGTCAGTTTAATGCCAAATTGGGTGAGGAGTTCACCGCTGGACGTCAGGATGTGATTGTCACCTTGAAAAGTGCGACGTTTGAACGTCAGAGACGCCAAAGTATCAATGTGATAGCAGCGCCTTACTATGTTGATTCGGAACGTCTACCTGGCGATAGTCGAAGTCATCGTATACAGGTTCAGGTCGAACCAACCCTAATAAAACCAGATTCTTTGTCGATAAAAGCATTATTAAGAGAAGAAAATGGTAGCGAGTGGCCATACGAGATGCAGAAAACGGATACGAACAATTGGCAGCTGACATTAACTGAACTCACGAAAGATGCCGATTACGAATTATCGCTTCAGTTACGCGGTGAAACGCCTGAAGGACGTCCGGTTTTTTTACAAGCTGAGCCTATCACGTTGAAAGATGAATTAGCGCTTGAACCAGCTGCTGAATTATTTGATGAAGAACTTGCTCCCATTCTGGAACCGATTACAGGTGAAGATGCAGCTGACGTCGATATTATGCCCTTGGATGATGACTTGATGCTAAGCGAGGATAATGAAGAATCAGGTATCTCAATATCTGATAACACAAAACTTCTGATAGGTAATGCCATTATCTTAGCTCTACTGATAGCTGGCGTTATCTGGTGGCGAAGACAGAATGCAGCAACCGCAGCGGTGGGAGATATGCTTTGATAAATCTAACCGATCCAATGCTCGAGTTCCTGGCGTATGAACTGGCTCTGATTTTTGCTGTTATTGCTGGCATTTTATTAATAAGTAATCGAAAAAAAAGGCGGAAAGTTCATAATGCCGGCACCAACGCCGTAAAAAAAATTAAGCGGGACCAGATATCGAGAGAGCAAAATCTCAGTCAGGTTTTACATGAAAAATACGCCCTAAGTGATGAAGCGCTCAAAGCGGAAGTAAACGACTTTCTTGAGCGTGAACGTCGCATACAAAAAAGTCTTATCAAAACCTATATAGAACAGGATGATAAAGCGTTTTTAGCTATTCCTGGCCTGGTTGAGCAAGCCGTTGATGCGGCATTGAACATCGAGCCAGTTGGTTCACACGCTAAGTCTCAACAATCTGAAGAAACGGCACCAACCGCAGATGATTTACAGCAACAGATTGATCACGCGGCACAAACGATGGAACGTTTACTGAGTCAGTATCAACAACTGACAGGGGCTTCAATGGCTGCGGCAGCTGTGCTTCCAACTGAGAAAGAGGATGTTGAGATTGATGAGAGTGTGACCGAAGAGGAAACGCCAGCAGAAATTGACGAGGTACCTGAACCTCAGGAAGAGCAAACCTTTGGTGATGGCGATGAGATAAATCAGGTATTCGATGATCAGGCCGAGGTTCCATCACTCTCACCTGAGACAGATGTCAGTGAGCCAACCGAGCCTGAAGACGCAGCTGATACTGACACCCCTAATGCTGAAATACCTGCTAACAACGACTCATCTCCAGAAGAAGAGCCCATCTTATCTAATGAAGAACTGGATGCGTTATTAGACGGGGACGATTTTTCACTGGAAGATGAAAACGCAAGTGTTTCTGACCCAGACAATACAAACGAGACTAGAGAGACAGAGATTCGCAACGAGCCAGTTGATGTCGTTGAAATCAATGGTATTGCTGATGAAGCTGATTCAGTCCAACAGGAAGAGCTCACCGATGAAGAGCTTCAACGCTTTACCGAAGTCACAGATGAGATTGAAATTCCGGGGGCTGTGGATGATATTTTGTCGTCACTGCAAGACAACGAAGAGAAGCAGCAAACATCAGTTGAGACAGATTCAGATACTGAAATCGATAACGAAGATAATGAGTCTGAGCTGACACTAGATGAAACCATAACTGATGAAATTGACAGCAGTGAGGCTCAAGATGAGCAGCAACCAGTTGATGTGACTCAAGCTCTTGACGTTGAAAACGAAGCAGTCATACCGACTGAATCAGTCGATGACATTAGTAGTGACATCGACGAAGATGGTAATGAGCCTGGAGCTGTTACGCCTGATGAGTCCAAAGGCAATGATGAAAGCAATTTGGCTGACGTAGAGCCTGAGTTGTCAGAATCATCGGAGTCGTCAGCTGATATAGAAATTGACAATATTGCTGAAGAACCCATCACAACAGAAGAACAGAATTCTGAGCCAGAGCTTTCTGAAGACGAGCT